>OMGW01000001.1_pt1 | contig 235511 bp, 204 predicted proteins | sample 1646131 | NCBI WGS metagenome assembly OMGW01 (sample SAMN05578588, study PRJEB25193) | human gut metagenome | biome: Human Microbiome; feature: human-associated habitat; material: feces | host: Homo sapiens | place: USA:Birmingham
CAGCAGCACAGGCGGCGATTGCGCAGCAGATTCTCGCGCAGCAACAGCAACAACAGCAGCAACAGCAACCACAACAGCCGGAGGGAGAAAATCCGGGGGAAACCGGGGGAGAAAACAACGGCTCTACAGAAAATGGTGGCGCTGACAATACCGGACAGACACCGCAGATTCCGTCAGAAAATACAGGCGGTTCCATTTCCTATTCGGATGCAGATCTGAAATTGATGGCAGCCATTATTCAGGCAGAGGCCGGTGGTGAATCTTATGCCGGACAGTTGGCGGTTGGTACGGTGATTATGAACCGTGTGAAAAGTTCGCTTTTCCCGAATACATTATCGGGCGTTATTTATCAGACAAACCAGTTCCAGCCGGTGCGAGACGGCCATCTGGCATTGATTCTGGAGCGTGGTCCGAACGAGAGTTGTACGAATGCTGCTAAGCAGGTGCTCAATGGATATCGTTCGGGCGACTGGTTGTTCTTCATGACAAAAAAATGGGCGGATTATTATGGAATTACCGGATATAGCATGATAGGAAACCATGCGTTCTTCCGAAATTGGGGAGCAAATTAAATAAGAAAAGATAGTGCAGCTGTACGCAGGTGCATTCGTGTAGGATAACCATCCACTTTGAAAAAAGGCGGATGGTTATTTTTTATAGGAAAAAACGTGAAAAAAATATCAATTGTTGCCAATGTTTTTCCTCACTTGTATAATAAAACCATATATAAGTATGAAAACGTTTCAGCAAAAGGGGTTATGTCTGAAATGTAAAAAAGGGTAAAGGGGGATTTTTACAGTGAGTAGATTAACGGTTATGACAGATGATCGTGCATCGTCTACGACATTGACACTTGCTAAGGAATTCAAGCAGAGAATCATTGCAAGCCCGCCGGGGATATGTCTGGTGGAAATGCAGTTAGCGATGCTCAAAGTGTGTCATGCGCAGAGTTGTGGTAAGTGCGTGCCATGTCGGGATGGGCTTGGCAAGCTAGAGGATTTATTAGAGGATGTATTGAACAATCGTGCGACAGAAGAGACGTTGACTTTGATTGAGAAGACAGCCAGAAATATTGAACTGTCAGCAGATTGTGCCATTGGTTTTGAGGCGGCGCGTATGGTGCTGGTTGGTCTGGATGGTTTGCGGGAGGATTATCTTTCCCATGTCCGCGAACACAGATGTAGTGGCAGCTTTGAACAGCCGATTCCATGTATTGATCAATGCCCGGCACATGTAGATATTCCGGGCTATATTGCGCTTACCGGTGCAGGCAGATATGAAGATGCCGTGCGCCTGATACGAAAGGATAATCCATTCCCGGTGGCTTGTGCACTGATTTGTGAGCATCCGTGTGAGCAGCGCTGCCGCAGAAATATGCTGGATAGTTCGGTTAATATTCGTGGATTGAAACGATCTGCTGTGGATTGTGCCGATATGGATGCGATTCCGGTGCCGCCAAAAGCAGAGGCAACGGGCAAGCGCATCGCTATTATTGGTGGCGGACCAAGTGGATTGACAGCGGCTTATTATTTGCAGCTGAAGGGGCATCAGACCGTTGTTTTTGAAGAAAAACCAGCGCTTGGTGGTATGCTTCGCTATGGAATACCGAATTATCGTTTTCCAAGAAAACGACTGGCGCAGGATCTGGATTACATATTAAAAACAGGTGTGGAGGTGCGCTTAAATACACAGGTGGGACGCGATATCTCTATGGCAGATCTGCAAAAGGAATACGATGCTGTATATATTTCCATCGGTGCACAGACAGATAAGAATTTTGATATTGAAGGCGCAGACAGTCTGAATGTTATTTCAGCGGTGAATCTGCTTCGTGATGTTGGACTGGAAAAACGCTTAGACTTTACCGGACAAAAAGTGGCGGTTATTGGCGGCGGAAATGTGGCAATGGATTGCGCCAGAACAGCCATTCGTGCGCATGCCGAGAAGGTGAGCGTTATCTACAGACGTCAGGAAAAAGATATGACGGCATCACCGGTTGAGGTGCGCGGTGCGATTGAAGAGGGCGTAGAGCTCTTTACGCTACAGGCACCGCTTCGCGTGGAAGCAGACGAAGAAGGAAAAGCAGTGGCATTGTGGACGCAGCCGCAGATCAGTGGTTTGTATGACCGCAATGGCAGACCAAAGTCAAATAAAGCGGACAAAGAACCGATCCGTATTCCGGCGGATATCATACTCGTTGCAATTGGCCAGGACATCGAAAGTGAGCAGTTTGAGGAACATGGCATCTCTACAAAATGGAATCGCATCGTAACGGATGCAGGTGGTAATACCACCGGAAAAGAGGGTATATTCTCCGGAGGAGATTGTGTATCCGGACCGGCAACCGTGATTAAGGCGATTGCAGCAGGTAAAGTGGTTGCTGCCAATATCGATGAATATTTAGGTTATCACCATGAGATTACCGTAGATGTGGATATTCCATCACCTTTGATGAATGACAAACTTCCAAGTGGACGAATCCATTTGACAGAGCGTGAAGCATGTGAGCGTAAGCATGATTTTGATGGTATCGAGAATGCGATGAGCCGGGAAGAAACCATTCAGGAAGCGGCGAGATGTTTGCGCTGCGACCACTATGGATGTGGTGTTTTGAGAGGAGGTAGGGAAGACAGATGGTAAATGCTAGAATGAATGGAATAGAGATCCAGGTAGAAAAAGGAACGACGATTTTAGAAGCAGCCAGAATGCACGGAATCCGAATCCCTACACTCTGTTATTTAAAAGAAATCAATGAAATTGGTGCATGCCGCGTCTGCCTTGTAGAGATTGGTGGGAAAAAGAACCTCGTAGCTGCATGTAATAACGTAGTGGAAGAGGGCATGGAAATCTTTACCAATACGCCGAAGGTGCAGTCTGCAAGACGTACCAATGTAGAACTTATTTTGGCGCAGCATGATTTTCGCTGTGCGACATGTGTAAGAGGTGGCAATTGTAATTTACAAAAGCTTGCCAGAGAGCTGAATATTATCGAAATTCCGTATAAGATCGAAGTGGAGGAACATCCATGGGATGCTTCGTATCCATTGATTCGTGATGCGGCAAAATGCATCAAATGTATGCGCTGCGTACAGGTGTGTGACAAGATTCAGACGATGGGCGTCTGGGATATCATCAATACCGGAAAACGAACCAGTGTAAGTACTGTGGATATGCAGGATATTCAGGCGATGGATTGTGCATTGTGCGGACAGTGTATCACGCATTGCCCGACAGGCGCTTTGCGTGAGAGAAATGATACCGTAAAAGTGATGGATGCCATTATGGACCCGGAGCAGATCGTCATTGCACAAATTGCACCAGCCGTTCGTGTAGCCTGGGGCGAAGGCTTTGGTTTGTCTGCAGAAGAAGCAACGGTTGGAAAGATGGTTTCTGCAGCGCGTCAGATTGGTTTTGATTATGTATTTGATACAGATTTTACTGCGGATTTGACGATTATGGAAGAAGGGCACGAGATGTTAGAGCGCCTTTTACAGAAAAAAGAGGCAAAAATGCCGATGTTTACGTCGTGCTGTCCGGGATGGGTGCGTTTTATGAAGTCACAATTCCCGGCGTATGTAGACCATCTATCTACCGCAAAATCGCCACAGCAGATGTTTGGTGCGGTGGCAAAAACGTATTATGCAGATATTCTGGGCGTGACGCCGGATAAGATTACCTGTGTATCCATTATGCCTTGTACAGCGAAAAAGTATGAATGTGCGGTTCCGCAGGTCAATGACAGCGGCGCAGAGCGCGATGTGGATGTGGCACTTACAACAAGAGAATTTGTACGTATGCTTTGTGCAGCACAGGTAAATATAGAAACACTGGAAGAAGACACGTTTGATGAACCACTGGGACTGGGAACAGGAGCTGGTGTGATCTTTGGTGCAACGGGTGGTGTTATGGAAGCGGCGCTTCGCAGTGCATATTACTTCGTGACAGGAGAAAATCCGGGAGCAGATGATTTTGCTGTTGTCCGCGGGGAAGATGGTATTCGTGAAGTGACCGTAGAAATTCAGGGAACACCGATACGTGCAGCTGTGGTCAGTGGTCTGGGAAATGCCAGAAAATTGATGGAACGTATAGAAAATGATGAGGTTTCTTATGATTTTGTGGAAGTGATGGCATGCCCAGGTGGATGTGCCGGAGGCGGTGGTCAGCCGATTCACGATGGTGAGGAACTAGCATGCGAAAGAGGGCAGAAGTTATATACCTTAGATCAGGAAAGCGAGCTGCGTTTGTCACACGAAAATCCAGCCATCGTACAGATTTATGATAAATTCTTAGGAGAGCCGTTATCACATAAATCACACGAACTCTTACATACAAGACAGGCAGAGTGGGATATGTAGGATAGTTGTAGGTGCTAAGAACAAGCATGGATAGGGCGTAAGCACATAAAGGAAAAGATAAAGAAAGAGGTCGTAGGGATTTGAGAAACCATTTCCCCGCGACCTCTTTTATTGGTATGAAAAGCAAGTTGGTATGGGTAGGGAATTATGAAAAACAAGCCAGATACCCATAAAATGATGTTGGTAAGAAGTACGCACCAGATTATGATTTGGATGCCATTTATAAAGAATTGTATTCATAAGAAAACAGAACCACACAAAATGCCAAAAATCCTACAGATTTGCGGCATTTTTTGTGTAAAAGAACATTGAGAAAAATGTCAAGATAACATATAATAAGGCAGTATTATACAAACAAGGAGGAAAAAACAATGAAAAAGTTTGGTATTAAAGAAGTCGTTGCAACAGCAATCGGCACAGCGCTTTTTATCGTGCTCACAGAGGTGCAGATTCCATTGGGAATCATTCCTAACACTTCTTTACAGCCAAGAGCAGCAGTCCTTGCATTCTTAGCAGCGGTATTTGGACCAGTTGTTGGTGGTATTGTAGGTATTCTTGGTCATGCACTTGGCGATGCTATGTTTTATGGTAGCATCTGGTGGAGCTGGGTTATTCCAGAAGCTGTGATTGGTATCGGTGTTGGTCTTTTCGCTAAGAAGTATCAGATTAAAGAAGGCGGATTTGATCGAAAAGCAATTGTACTTTTTAATATAGTACAGATTGTAACAAATGCGGTTGCATGGATTCTCGTTGCTCCGGTACTGGACATCGTAATCTATTCAGAGCCTACCGATAAGGTATTTGCACAGGGTGCATGTGCATTTGTGGCAAATATTATTATTACAGCAATTCTTGGAACTCTGCTTGGCATGGGTTATACTAAGATTGGCGCGAAGTCATCAAGCCTTACAAAAGAAGACTAATTATTAAAAGGAAATGTGATTGTGGAACCTATTATCGAGTTTAAAAATTATTCGTTTAAGTACAATTCACAGGTAGAACCAACGCTCCGGGATATTGACCTTGCCGTCTATCCCGGAGAAAAAATTCTCATCATAGGACCATCCGGATCAGGAAAGTCAACACTTGCTAACTGCATCAACGGACTGGTTCCTTTTTCATATGCAGGAGATAGTACCGGTGAATTATATATTGGAGGAAAAAAACCAGAGGATTTGGGCATTTTTGGCCTCTCCAAAACAGTCGGTACGGTATTGCAGGATACCGACGGACAGTTTATCGGTCTGACTGTGGCAGAAGATATCGCTTTTGTCTTGGAAAATGACTGCATGGAAGAAGAAAAGATGCACAAACGTGTAGATGCCATAGCTGAAATTGTGGATGTGAAGAATTTACTTCATCATGCACCGGGAGAGTTGTCAGGTGGACAGAAGCAACGTGTGTCCATGGCAGGCGTCATGATTGATGACGTGGATATTCTGCTTTTTGACGAGCCACTTGCCAATTTGGATCCAGCAACTGGAAAGCGCGCCATTGCATTGATTGATTCCATCCAAAAAGAACAGAATAAGACGATCTTAATCATTGAACATCGTTTGGAAGATGCACTGTACAAAGACGTAGATCGTATCGTGGTTGTTGGTGATGGCACGATTGTGGCAGATATGACACCAGATGAGCTGCTTTCCGGTGATATTTTAAAGCAGCAGGGGATTCGCGAACCGCTTTATGTGACAGCGCTGAAGCATGCAGGTTGTGAGATTGCTGCAAAAGATCACCCGGCGCATGTGGAGACGATGGATTTTGCACCATATCAGGCAAAAGTACAGGATTGGTTTGCAAGTGCGGCACAATCTTTAAAAGAAAAAAGAAAAGAACAGGTGCTTGCAGTAGAACATCTGAGTTTTGCATATGATGATAAGCATCCCATTTTGCATGATATTGATTTTTCAGTGCAAAAAGGAGAAATGCTTAGTATCGTTGGGAAAAATGGTGCTGGAAAAACAACACTTTCCAACTTGATTTGTGGATTCTATGAGCCGAGTGAAGGACGGATTTTACTAGATGGCCAGGATATATCACCGCTATCGATTAAGGAGCGTGGAGAGCACATTGGGCTTGTGATGCAAAACCCAAACCAGATGATTTCTAAGGCTATGATTTATGAAGAAGTGGCGTTAGGTTTGACGGTTCGAGGTGTTCCGGAAGAAGAAATTAAAGAACGTGTGTATGAGACGTTAAAGATTTGCGGTCTATATCCATTTCGTAACTGGCCGATTTCTGCACTCAGTTTTGGACAGAAGAAACGTGTTTCCATTGCATCTATTCTTGTCATGAATCCAGAGATTATGATTTTAGATGAACCGACAGCGGGACAGGACTATCATCATTACACGGAGATTATGGAGTTTTTGAAACGTGTCAATGAAGAGTATGGTACGACAATTATTATGATTACACATGATATGCACCTGATGTTAGAATATACGGATCGTGCGATTGTTATTGCAGATGGGCATATGATTTCAGACGATACACCGGCAAACATTTTAACCAATCGTGAGATTTCAGACCGCGCATATCTGAAGCAGACATCGCTTTACGATATGGCGGAAAAATGCGGCATTTTGGCACCTTCTGAGTTTGTTGAATGTTTTATCAACTACGAAAGGACGGTGCGATAATGGCAAAATTACTTAGTTATGAAGAAAAAGGCACATGGATGGAACAACTCTGCGGTGTGACAAAGATGATTTTTTTCCTTGCCTGGACGATTACCTGCATGCTGACCTATGATACCAGAGTGCTTGCGACGATGCTTGTGATTAGTCTGATTCTGTTTAAACTTTCCAAGACCAGCTGGAAACAGATTGGCTCTGTTTTTAAAGTGATTATGGTATTTATGCTGATTAACGTTTTAGCTATTTTTATTTTTGCACCATATCAGGGCGCACAAATTTATGGCACGGAGCATATTCTTTACGATTTTGGTGGCAGATGGGTGATTACCCAGGAACAGCTTTTTTATGAACTGAATGTGGTAATCAAGTACTTTACAATTGTACCGTCAGTTTTTATGTTTATCATTACGACAAATCCATCAGAACTTGCGGCATCTTTGAATCAGCTTGGAATAAGTTATAATATTGGGTATGCAATCTCGCTTGCTCTCCGTTATATTCCGGATGTGCAGGACGATTACCATAAGATTAAAAACGCGCAGGAAGCACGTGGTATTGAGATGTCAGGAAAAGCAAAACTGATGGACCGTATCAAAAGTGTGACAGCGATTATTTTCCCATTGGTATTTACGAGTATGGATCGGATTGATACGGTTAGTAATGCCATGGAGCTGCGCGGCTATGGAAAACACAAAAAACGTACCTGGTATATGGGACGTAAGCTGGCTGTAGCAGATTATGTGGTGATGGCTGTTACGGTGATTTTTATGATAATAGCCCTTGTGATTACATATCATGATGGAAGTAGATTTTATAATCCATTTATTTAAGACAAGGTGGGTAGGCCTATGAAAAAAAAAGGCAAAATTGTATGTAGTGTGCTGGTAATCATTCTTGCCACGTTCGGCGGAATGTTTTATGCATGGGCACAGAAGCCAAGCTCGCGTATGCTGCTGTCTTCCCTGTATTTTATGGAAGTGACATTAAAAAATCCGGGGTATCTGCTCCATGATATCAACATTATGGAGATGTTCCGGGAATATGGAAACGGCGATACGGCATTGACAGGAAAAGTTGGTTTATCCGGCATGCAGCAGGCAAAATCATCCATTTATTTTGATGTGGATGCGAAGCGTTCTTTTGCGCAAAAGCGAATCTCTGCACAAACAGATATGAATCTGGTGTGGATAGAGATGGGAGAACTGGATTTTTATGCGGAAGATCAGACGGTATATATGGATGCACCACTACTGGGAGAAGATATAGGATATGCGTTTCCGACAGGTCAGAATCTTTTTTTGAAAATGCCGGATCTGACATCGGATATTGATAAGGAGTGGTTCAAAGATCACCTGGGAGATATTGCAGAACTGACGAATCAGATTGACATAGAAAAGACGGGAAAGACACTAAAGGATGAGGACGGAACGGTAAGTGAAGAGTTTGTTGTCACCATTCCACAGGGAACAGGGCAGTTTCTTTGGGATTTGATCGGTATGGAGCCACCGGATTATGATGTTGTCTATTCGGTATATCTGACAAAACAGAATCATTTGCGTCGCTTGTCGATTGATTTGTCGGATGTGTTAGAAGGAGCTTCTTTGACGATTGATGGTGAAGATATCGGTACCGCATATTTTTACTATGAACTGCCGGAGAATGAGCGCGTAGAAATGACTATGACGCGAAATCCAAAGTATTCCCGTTGGATGGATGTGGAAGTGGATTATTTTGCCAATAATAGCAAAACATATAGGATGACAACGCATTTAAGCTGGCAGGAAACGGAAGACGGATTTAGTCTGAAGGCGACCGATATGCGTATGAGCTGCGATATGGATCAGCTGGCAAAGGGGTACTTTAAGGGCGAGGTAAAGAAAGCCAAAGAACCATTGCCGGACTTATTTGGAGAAAAGACAGATTACATACACAACTTAGAAGTGATTGACTGGAAAACTGTGCGTGATGATACGGAAGGATTTGTCAACGAAGTGTTAGGTAAGACATCATTTTCTGTATTTATGGATGATTAAAAATAAAAAAGAGAGTGTATCGTCGAAGATTTGAGGTTTACCTCAGTTCTATGCAGCGATACGCTCTCTTTTTACATGTTAACACTTTTCTGGTTCTGGATAATCTACACCGAAAGTATCAACGGTAACTTTTTTCATTTTCTGTTCTGCAACCGGACGATCAGAATAATCAGTTGGTGTTTCTGCAATCTTGTTTACCACATCCATGCCTTCGATTACCTGACCGAAAGCTGCATATTCGCCGTCAAGATGTGGGCTTGTCTGGTGCATAATAAAGAACTGGCTTCCCGCAGAGTCAGGAATCATGGTACGTGCCATGGAAAGAACACCCGGTGTGTGCTTTAAATCGTTCTGGAAACCATTGTGTGAAAATTCACCTGCAATAGAATAACCAGGACCGCCTGTGCCTGTACCGGTCGGGTCTCCGCCTTGTAACATAAAACCGCGGATAACACGATGGAAGATGATGCCATCGTAGTAGCCCTTCTGAATCAAAGAAATAAAGTTGTTTACTGTGTTTGGCGCAATCTCAGGATATAATTCTGCCTTCATGATGTCGCCATTTTCCATTTCTATGGTTACGATTGGATTCTGTGCCATATGAAAATACCTCGTCTTTCTAAAAAATCTCTGTGAAACGTATTATAGGCGATATGCTAAGCTCTGTAAAGGAAAATAAAAATTCATAGTTTTCGAACTTTTGAAACAATTTAAAAAGCACTTGCAAAATGTTAGCAGTGCTGTTAGTATCAATCTCACCATCTTTTGGATGGCATCTTTTTTCAAAGGCGCTTCGCCTACTTATTCCGCAGATATTTGCTTTATGTCCTTTGGTATGAAAAGAAAGGATAACAAATTATGCAAGATATTATAAAAGAATATGGACCAGCAATGATTACTGTAGTTGTTATTGGAGCGATGTTGATTTTGGTCTCGACACTGATTGGTAGCGATCAAAACAGTGTTGTGGGAAAAGCATTTTCACAGTTACTGACGTATTTCTTCACAAAAAATGCACTTTAAGGGGGAAATATGGCAGAACAGATGCTTTTTTTAGATAAAACAGGCGAATTTTTTGGACCGTTATATCCGTATATCATTGACGACGATATCACGGATGTGGATTATAACGGGCGGGAAGTATGGATTACAGATTGTAACAATTGTCGCCATGTATGTCCAGATTTACAGTTGACGGAAAGCTTTATTGATCAGTTTACAGGACGTGTGGCAAATGGCGTCAGCAAGGCGTTTAACCGGCAAAATCCCATATTAGAAGCAGAGACAGCGAGCCTGCGTATTACGATAGTACATGAATCTGTCTGTATGAGCGGGCGCAGCATCTGTATCCGAAAATCACTCCCGTATATGCGATTGGATGAAAGACAGATGATTGCAGATGCCTATTGCAGTAAAGACGTGTTAGACCTGTTACTATGCTGCGTTGCAGAACATAAAAATATTGTTGTGGTGGGAGAACCGGGGGCAGGAAAAACCGAGTTATGCAAGTTCTTGTCTGGGTTTATTCCTAGGGATGAGCGTGTGATTACGATTGAAGACACGATGGAATGGCATTTTAAAAGTTTACATCCGTCGCATGATTGCTTAGAACTGCGCGTAAACCGGCAGATGGATTACACACAGGCAATTAAGACATGTCTGCGTCTGAATCCGAAGTGGATTATGTTGTCGGAGACGCGTTCCAAAGAGGTGGTTTATCTGATGGAATGCCTAAGTACAGGGGTACATGGTATCACGACACTGCATACCTCAGATGTGAGAAAAATCCCGGATCGCATGCTGAATATGGCGGGAAATGAACGGGATGCCAATCGTATGGAAAATGACATTTATTCTTTTATTGATGTGGGGATTATGGTAAGGCGGCGGAGTGAAACGGATGCTCTAGGACGACAGCATATACGCCGTTTTATTGATCAGGTATGTTTTTTTACGCGGGAAGACGGCATTAACCGTGTAGAGAGTATTGTCGAGGATGGAGAACTGATCGGAGACAACTTAGAGCAAAGGAGGGGGACATATTATGAAACCAAAGTTGCTGTGGGATGAATTGAAAAGATATGGTTATGTCTTTTCGGTAAAAAGAGGCATTTTGATGTATGGGATGGTGGTAGCATTTGCAATCGTGTGCGGGAAGTTTTTTCGGTTAGATCACATGTATCTGTTCCTTCTTTGTCTGTGGTGCGCATGCTTGTTTCCGTTTTTCTTGCGCAATTTGTATCGCAACCGCTATGGGCAGAGACAGTTTGTGGAAATCAATAGTTACATGGAGCAATTTTTATATTCTTTTCAGAAATCAGGAAAAATTCTTGTGACATTAAAGGATGTAGAGAAATTATTTGCAAACGGTGTGATGCATACGCGCATTCAGGAAGCCATTGCTTATATTGAGGATACCTATGATGAAGATTATGTTGAAAAAAGGGCGTTGGCAATGATTGAGCGGGAATATCCGATACATCACGTGGCAATGATACATCGTTTCGCGTTGCAGGTAGAGGAAAAAGGCGGCGAATACGGAGAGGCAATCCGCTTGATGTTAGATGCTAGACGGATGTGGGCAGACCGTTCGTATGAGCTGTTAAAAGAAAAGAAACGAAAACGAACACAGATTTTGATTTCTGTGCTGGTTTCGCTTTTGCTGTGTTCCGTCTTTGTCTATGTGGCAGAACGCGTATCGTTGTCCATTACCGGTTTTGCCGTTGTAAAGGTGGTCACACTTTTAACGCTGCTGCTGGATCTCTGGATTCTTTATGTAGCGGATCGCAAACTTTCTATGGAAAGCATGGATGAGACCTACGACGAAAAAGAACTGTTGCGCCAATATGAAAAAGTAAAACGCAGTGAAGAGAAAAAACATGCAGAGTTAGGCACGCGAATTGCCAAGAAAAATGTATCGCGTGCTTTGCAAAAGATGTTTCCTCAGTGGTTACTAGAAGTGTCTTTATTGTTACAGAGTGAAAATGTACAGGTGGCGATTATGGAATCTTATGATGAGGCGCCGGTATTGATGAAGCCTGCTTTACGTGAATTGATACAAAAGCTGCAGCTGCGGCCTACCGATATGGAGCCGTATCTGGAATTTTTGCAGGAATATGCTTTGCCGGAGGTGCAATCGTCGATGAAAATGCTTTATGCCTTATCCGAAGGGACAGGAGGAAATGCCAATAACCAGATCAGTGACATTATACGGCGAAACCAATTACTTTTAGATCAGGCGCAGAAGATGAAAAATGAAGATGCACTCGGAGGGCTTTATGCGCTGTTTTTAGCACCGCAGCTGACGGGTGGCGCTAAGATGCTTGTGGATATGGGAATGCTGTTTTATGCCATGATGGCAACAAGTGCACTTGGCGTGTAGGAGGAGAAAAATGGAAGTTATTGTAAAGTCTTTTATTGGAATATTTTGTTTGCTGCTGTTGACGGTAACCGGGATTGGCATTACGTCGGCATCGGTGGCATCGCGTAATGCAGATTCTTTTTTAGCTTCCTGTGTGGAACGCATGGAAGATTCGCATTATGCCAAGAGTGTAGTAGAGGCATGCCAGGCGGATGCAGAAGCGCAAAATTATGATTTGCAGGTGGAATGGAGTACACCTGCAGGAAAAGAGAGGGCAGCGTACGGAAATGTGGCGCTTACGTATGTATATGGAATGCCATTTTTTGATTTGGAAAACACAAGGGTAATACATGCAGAATTATGGTGAGAAAGGAAAAAACATGAAGGAAATTATGCAAGACTACGGCATGGCATTGTTTTATGCCGTGATCGGTGGTGGGATTTGTGGTATCTTTTTAAGAACCATTGGGATGCTTAGTATATAAGAAAAAGGGGGCAGAAAAGACATGAAAGATGTGTTGGAAGAATATGGAGAAATGTTATTTGCAGTTATCGCAGCCATTCTTTTGGTGGGTCTGTTCTGGGGGGATTTGCGGGGGCTGATGGGAGAAAGTTTAAGGTTTGCGCTATTACGGATGATGGGATAAGGGGGATACATGACGGAGATTATCAGAAACTATGGGAAAATATGTCTGGCAGTTATGATTTGTGGCATGCTGCTTGCAGTATTTTGCTATATGCAACATGCAGATACGCAAGGACTGCGGGAAGCATTGGGAGGTCAGATGAAACAGCAGATGGATATAGCAGAACCTGTGCTGCAGTCCTCAGCTGTATTGCATGCCAGTAAACAGCGTGCCGTTCCAATGGTGCGCAGTCATACGCTGCATACAAACAAAGCATACAGTGTAAAAGATATGCTTGTGGTGACGGACGCAGACGGACAAGAAGCGTTTGTCAGGATTTTTGACATGGAGGATAGAAAAGACGGCACAAGTGTGGATAAGCTTATCACAGAAAAACAGCAGGAAATGTATATGTTTTCCCATAGCGGTGTGTATCGCGCTAAGGTGGAACTGTGGGATACGCAAGGAGCGACCGAATATGGCTATTTATACATACGCGTCGAAGACTGAGGGGAGGAAAATGCGCTATGAAATACATTATCTATGGAATCGTAAGCTGTGCGCTATTGGTATTGTCTGTTGTGATGGTTTTAACGGTGGAAGGGCGCGTTGACAGAGAGCATACGCTTAGAGAAGCAGTGACATTGGCAGTAGATGCAACGATGAAAGAAACCTGGGAAAAAGGACAGGAAAACGTGGATGAAGCCAAATGGCAAAAACAGTTTTGTGTACGTTTAAAGAAACAGTTAGAGGGCATGAAAACATCTGGAGATATTCAGGTAGAGATTTATGGAGTGGATATAGAAAAAGGACTGTTGTCCGTGCGCGTGACGGAGACTTTTTTACATCCGAATGGAAAAAAGGGAACCTGCAGTGTGACGCAGACGGCAGTGATTGATCAAAAAAAGGAAAAAGAGAATTGTACCGTTTCCTTTTTTGTGGATGGAAAGCTATGGCAGGCATATGAGGTGACGGAGGGAAGCTCTTTTTTGCTTCCGGATACGCCTGTGAAACAGGGACAGACGTTTGTGGGATGGTCGATGATGGAAAAAGAATGGAAAGAGGCAGATTTTCCGAAAAACGTTGTGATGACACAAAATTATTATGCTTTTTTTAAGTAAAACGAGGGGAGGGCATATGAAGAGAAACTACATAAATAAAATAAAGAAGATGACAACAGCAATTTTTATAATCATCATGATTTTAGGGCAGACAGTTACGGTCAATGCTGTTGAGAATATAGAGGACACAGAGGATAACGAGTATGCATACATAGAAGAGAAGCAGGAAGAAGAGAAACTGGAAGAAAAGGAGAAGGAAAACAATGAAAACGCAGAAAACACAGAAACCAGGAAAAATGAGCCGGAGAAGGTGACTTTGGAAGAAGAAAAGACGGAAAAGGAAGAAGATGGCGAGTCAGAGATAGAAGCATGTATGTTGGAAATGGATGAGAATGCTTTGCTTAGCAGACAAGCAGCACGATCCGGTGGTGGTTGGGATGGAGACTACTGGAAATGTGCTTCCCAATGGGATATGATTATTGGCGTGTTTCAACATCACGCAAGAAAATTGGTTCTTGTGAGTGATGTTGTGATGAAATCTAATTGGATGATTACAGATGGGGGAAGCTATACGATCCGTGGGAATGGTCATCAGCTTATCAATGACATGGAAAATCCTGGACCTATGATTGTCGTGCATAATGGTTCGACGTTAATTACCGAAGGAAACCTTACATTGAATGGAAACTGTCATAGAAACAATGGTACAGCGCAGGAGGGAGGCTCTTCTGTGGTGGATTGTGTCAACTCCACATGGTATGGAACGGATACGACCGTATGTAATAACTGGAATGTTGGATATAGTGGTGTAGATCACTTAGGAGGTGGAACAGGATATAATATCGTTGCGGAAGATGGCTCGGGACGTTCCGCAAAAGGTGTTTTTCGAAATTGTGTGGCTTATAATTGCGATGGTGCAGCTTTTTTTGCACGTAATACGGATGGATGTGGAGCTACGATTTCCTGTGATAATTGCAGGGCGTATGACTCTTCCTGGGGATTTATGACAATAGATGCGGCTATGTATCTAAATCATTGTGATGCGAATGCCAATCGATACGATCAAAATAAATTTATGTACGGAGGCGCAGGGATATCCTATATGGGAAATGCAAGTGGAAACGCTGCGGATTGTGTGAGTCGGGGAGCGAACTGTGGTCTGTGGGTAAATGCAAATAATTGTATTGAGATAAAAAATACAAAGCTATTGCAGAGCCCGATAGGTGTATATGTGACAGCAGGACAGGCAGCAAAGTCGTATCTGCTCGAGAATTGCGATATTTATGAAAATACGACAGGAATCGGTAATGGATTTTTTAATCGACCAGTGGGAGAAGTGCGCACATCGCACATTCGAAACAACAAAGCTGGGATTATAAATGGTGGTACCATTACAATGTCAGAGAACGAGGTTTTTGATAATAACGTAGGCATTGAGAATGGGGACGGAGCGTGCATCATACAAAAAGGAGGCGTTATCCGGGAAAACACAAAGTATGATGTGGAGCAAAAAGGCGAGTATCAGTGCAGTGGTAATGTGAGTATCTCTGGAAATGGTATCTGGCTTGCAAAAAATCGAAAACTGACGCTTGTAGGAGAGTTGACTGGAGATTATGCGGCAATTCCTCTTACATTAGAAGAAGAAAAACCAGTAGTCGGGCGAGTGGTGGTATGGTGTGCTTACAATCCGACGTACGACACCGCCGATCAGATGAAAAACAGATTCCAACTAACCAATGCGTATACAACGACGGTGACGAATCAAGGGCAGGGATATCGTACGGCAGTTCTTCGTGCAGGAACGGGTGAAAATGCGCCGGTTGGTCAGATTGTTGCATCGGAATATTATGATGTGACGTTTGATGGGAATATCGTCAATGCGCATGTAACCTTTTCTTTGCCGGATACACAGCAGCTATTCTGGAAAGAAACGCAGACGCTGTATGCACCCGAAGGAAAGGTTTATTATGATGGCAGGGATTTTTATGCCCTGCGACAGGTGGGATGGAGTAGAGAAGCACTTGCGCATCCAAGTGAGTGGCATGTTGGAACGGAACGGACATTTACAGGCACCGAGAGTGTACAGGACTATCGTTTCTACGCACAATATGAGGTGGTTACCGATGTGCAAATCTGTGGTAATGCACAAAGTGCAGGCGAGGATTATGTGCTGCATGATTGCGTGGGAAGTGTTATTTTGCCGCAAAATACGTTTGAACGGCAGGAAATAAATACAGTCTACGATGCGAATTTTGAAAAAGAAGAACAGCAGAAAAAGATATATACGCATACGGGTTGGGCAATGCGCCCGGATGCAATTTATCGGGATGCAGATGTACGAGGCTGCGGCACATCTTTTGAACTGACACAGTGGGAAATGAATTTGCTTCGGGAAGGAAAAGAGGAAGTCGGTAGTAATGGGAAGTTTGCAGATGTCGTCTTTTACAGTGTCTGGGATACGCCGCCGGAGATTGAGGCACATAACCGCTATTTTTCCAAGGAGGAAGTAGAAAAAGGCTGCGTGACTGAGGAAACATTGCTTCGAACAGCAAAAATGACAGATGCTGAAGATGGGGATGCGCTTATAAAGAAGGTGGAACTTCCCACAAAAGAGGTGCTGATGCAATTGGGTGATATGGGCTATATCACGGCGCGTTACATTGCCGAAGATGGTGTTGGAAATCGTACAGAGCGTTTGATTAAGATTGGCATTACAGAAGGCGGCATCTACCAGGGAAAGTATTGTGATACCAATGCAATTGTGATCCGGCGCATTGACGAGGAGAATTACCAGAAAAAAACAGAGCAGGAAGGTGGCTTGATGGAACAGTCTCTTTGGTATGAAGAGGCGGTCTACCGGCAAAAAATACAACAGACTTTTAAAAATCTAAAACAGGAAAAAGCAGTCTTTACCGATAAATTCACACTATAAATCAAAAGCAGAAATCAGAATTACATGCAGCGAAGAGAAAAGCTATGCGAAGAATGCTTGATTTCTATAGGAAAAATTATATAATAGTATGAAATAGCGAGATATAAAATAATAAAGGAGTGATGTTTTTTTGGATACGGTCTCGATACTTCAGTTAGTGATTTTGGTTGTTTTATTGCTTTTGTCAGCATTCTTTTCGTCAGCGGAAACGGCGCTTACAACAGTCAATAAGATTAAGATGAAAACGATGGCAGATGAGGGCGATACGCGTGCACAGTGCGTTCTTCGTGTGACAGATGATTCAGCAAAGATGCTGTCTGCGATATTGATTGGGAATAATGTGGTGAATCTATCCGCGTCGTCTCTTGCAACGACACTTGCGATACGATTGCTTGGCAGTGTGGGAGCAGGAATTGCGACGGGGCTGCTGACTTTATTGATCCTGATTTTTGGTGAGATTTCGCCAAAGACACTTGCAACATTAAATGCAACAAAAATTTCTCTGGCATATGCAAAGTGTATTTGGGCATTGATGGTCATTCTGACGCCGGCTATCTTTTTGGTAAATAAATTATCCTTGGTATTTTTACGCTTGCTTCGTGTAGACCCGAATCAGAATGAGGGGGCGATCACAGAAGAAGAATTGCGTATTATGGTCGATGCCAGTCATGAAAGCGGCGAAATTGAAGGAGAAGAGAGAGAGTATATCCATAACATCTTTGATTTTACAGATGCAACGGCAAAAGAGATTATGATTCCACGTATTGATATGACGATGGTTAATGTCAACTGGTCATATGAAAAACTGGTGGAGACATTTAAAGAGGATATGTTTACCAGATTGCCGGTGTATGAAGGTGATACAGACAATATTATTGGCCTGATCAACATGAAAGATATGATTTTGGCACCAAAGAATGAGGCGTTTTCCATTCGCGATTACTTGCGCAAGGTTTATTTTACCTATGAACAGAAAAACACTTCTGAATTATTTGAAGAAATGCGAAAAGAGAGATTAAGCCTTGCCATTGTTTTGGATGAGTATGGTGCAGTTGCCGGTTTGGTGACATTGGAAGACTTGTTAGAAGAGCTTGTGGGTGAAATCCGTGATGAGTTTGATGGAAACGAAGAAGACGATCTGATCCAGGTGAGTGACCGGGAATATGACGTTTTGGGTTCCATGAATTTAGAAGATTTATGTGATGCACTGCATCTGGACTTTATATCAGAAGATTATGATACCATTGGAGGCTATTTGACAGGGCTATTTGACCATTTTCCACAGGAGGGGGAGGTCTATGTCACAAGTGATGGCATTATGCTTCGTGTGGAACAGGTTGATAAAAAAAGAATTACGAAAGTGCACATCAAACTGCCAAAGGCAGAAGAAATGACAGAAACAGAATAAAAGGAGAAGGCCGGTACAATCAAAGTGGTGTACCGGCTTTCTTTTTTTATTTACGTGCAATATAGTCATCGGTTACGATTAAGGTCTCGTAACCGTCGTTTTGCAGTTTGCGTTGTAAACGAACCGCTTCATCTAAGTTGTCGACAGGACCGACCCAGATGGCAATCAGACCGCCTATGCGTTTCCAGACAGTAGAGTATCCCTGGGCATTAAGCTGCTGCATAAGATAAACGGCATTTTCAGGATAACGGAACAAACCAACCTGTACATAATATAAGAAACGTGGAGTATCATCTGGTTTTGGCAGCGGATCCAGATCGCATGGATGATTGGTTAAGCAGCGGCGCATAGAAGCGAGTGGATCTGCGTCAGAACTTTGTGATGTGCGCATAGAATCTATGGTATCGTCTGACTGCATAGCCATAGAAGGCGCGGCATTGGTTCTCTGCAGAGGCATAGAAGCTGTGGCATCATTTTGCTGCATGGACATAGAAGCTGTGGCATCATTTTGCTGCATAGGTATAGAAGCCATGATATCGTCTGGCTGCATAGAAGATGCGGAGGTCTCTTTTGAACTGGTAAGAGGAAGTGCACGTTCTACGCCTGTGGCGATAGCATTTGCAATCGCATCAAATTTTTCGTCAAACAACCGGTTGTCTTCCACGGAATTAATAAAACTTACTTCCAGTAAAACAGCAGGCATGGATGTACGGCGCAATACGACAAGTTCTTTGCGGGATTCGATGCCAAGATTTTTAAAACCAATGGATTCCAATTCTTCGTTGACATTTTTGGCAACGCGCAGCGCCAATGGATTCTTGTCATACACAAGAGCCTGCACGCCCTGATAAAGATCCGGCGTTTCTGCAAAGTTACGGTGGAAGGACAGAAATAGGTCTCCACCGGCAGAATTTGCAATCTGCGCTTTATCATAAGGCGAATCATAGCGGTCATCGGTACGTGTGTAGATAATCTGGTATCCTGCGTTTTGTAATTCCTGACCGACGGCCAGGGCTAATCTCAAGTTATCGTCTTTTTCTTTTCGGTTTTCATAGACGGCACCGGGGTCAAAACCGCCGTGACCAGGATCTATAATGATGGTTTTTGACATGAGAAATCCTTTGCACATGTTTTTAATAGCCTATGCAAAGCATGCATAAATGTGAACCGCTTCTATACAAAGAATGAGATTTTTGGTATGATTAAAGTTACGAAAATGAATAGGAAACAAAAAAGAAAGAAGAAATTGTAATGAAAAAAAGAGTAGTATTGATCACACTTAGCATCCTTCTTTGTATGAGTCTATTGACCGGATGTGGTAATAAAGCAGCACAGCAGATGGCAGAAAATAAAGAAGCCGGTATCGCGGCAATGCAGTCTGCGGATTATAAGACAGCAGTGGAATCATTTGATGCAGCATTGTCTTTATCTGGTGGTAAAGTCAATGCAAATGTAGTTGATATATGTTTCTACAAAGCGGCGGCAGAATATGCACAGGGGAATTTGAAAGAAGCGATTGCGGTGTATGATTCCATCGTTGACTATGATGAGACAGATTATCGTCCATGCTTTTTACGAGGCAGCGTCTATCTGAATGAGGGCGAAAAAGAAAAGGCACTAAAAGATTATCAGGAAGCCGTCAGTCGTGCCGGCAAACAATATGAGTTGTATATTCTGATTTATGAAAATCTAAAAGCATCGGATCTTGAAGAAGATGGGAATACGTTTTTGGATGAAGCATTGGCATTAAAAGGAGATGCAGCAGAAGATTACCTGGGAAAAGGGCGCATTTATCTGGAACGAGGCGACTATAAGCAGGCGATCGAGACATTGCAGACAGCGGTAGATAAAAAGGCAGGCGAAGCAAAGGTATATCTGGCGGAAGCCTATGAAGTTTCAGGAGATGGTGATAAGGCATCGTCTTTATTAGCAGATTATGTGAAAGAAGAAAAACCATCCGCAGAAGCAATGGCATTGCTTGGCAATATGGAAGTGAAATCCGGCAATTACGACAAAGCCCTGACCTATTACCAGAAGGGAATCGAGAAGGCGGATGAGGATTCTATGCAGGATTTGTTAAAAGGAGAAATCGTAGCTCTTGAATATACCGGTGATTTTGCCACAGCAAAGGAAAAAATGGCAGAATATCTGGCAAAATATCCGACAGACCAGGCAGCACTCCGGGAGCAGATTTTTTTACAAACCAGATAAAAATACATAGGATTTATTAAATGTAAACTGAATAAGTAATAGAATTCCCATGGAATCGGCGTTCCACGGGGATTTTTTTATGTTTGTGGTAAAAGTGACGAAAATACTATATATAGTGAAATGACATTGACCTATGCACCATATTTTGATACAATTTGTTCATAAATGGCGTTTGAACGGAGTATGTGTCGCTATACATAAGAGTTTTTATCGTTACGTTTTTGGGAAAGGTGGATTTGAAATGTTTGAAGTTGTGAAAAGGGATGGACAAGTAACAGAGTTCAATTTGGGGAAAATTAATGATGCAATCGCTAAGGCATTTGATGCGACACAGATGGCTTATAATGATGACATTATTGGATTGTTATCCCTGCGTGTATCAGCACATTTTCAGGAAAAAATCAAAGATGGCAAAATATCAGTAGAAGCAATTCAGGACAGCGTGGAGACTGTTTTGGAACAGACAGGTTATACAGAAGTTGCCAAGGCTTATATTTTATATCGTAAGCAGCGCGAAAAAATGCGTAATATGAAATCTACAATCTTAGATTACAAGGAAGTCATCAATAGCTATGTGAAGGTAGAAGATTGGCGTGTGAAGGAGAATTCTACGGTAACGTATTCGGTTGGTGGTTTGATCCTTAGCAATTCCGGTGCAGTGACAGCCAATTACTGGTTATCTGAAATTTATGATGAAGAAATTGCAGAAGCACATCGTAACGCAGATATTCACATTCATGATTTGTCTATGTTGACCGGATATTGTGCCGGATGGTCTTTGAAACAGTTGATCAAAGAAGGACTTGGCGGTATCGCGGGAAAGATTACATCTGCTCCGGCGGCACATTTGTCTGTTCTTTGTAACCAGATGGTAAACTTCCTCGGTATTATGCAGAATGAATGGGCTGGTGCACAGGCATTTTCATCATTTGACACATATTTAGCACCTTTTGTAAAGGTAGATAACTTAACTTATCGTGAAGTGAAGAAGTGTATCGAAGCATTTATCTATGGTGTCAATACACCAAGCCGTTGGGGAACGCAGGCACCATTTTCTAATATTACTTTGGATTGGACGGTACCTGCCGATCTTGCAGAACTGCCTGCTATCGTTGGCGGTAAGGAAATGGATTTCAAATATAAGGATTGTAAAAAAGAGATGGATATGGTCAATCGTGCATTCTTAGAGATCATGATTGAGGGAGATGCCAATGGTCGTGGATTCCAGTATCCAATCCCTACCTATTCGATTACAAGAGACTTTGACTGGTCAGATACAGAAAATAACCGTCTGCTCTTTGAAATGACAGCAAAATACGGTACACCATACTTCTCTAACTATATCAATAGTGATATGGAGCCAAGTGATGTGCGTTCTATGTGCTGTAGATTGCGTCTTGACTTACGTGAACTTCGTAAGAAATCCGGTGGATTCTTTGGCGCCGGTGAAAGCACAGGATCTGTGGGTGTTGTTACCATCAATATGCCGCGTATTGCATATCTTGCAAAAGATGAAGCAGACTTTTATGCACGCTTAGATCGCATGATGGATATTGCAGCAAGATCCTTAAAAATCAAGCGAGGCGTTATTACAAAGCTTTTGGACGAAGGTTTGTACCCATATACAAAGCGTTATCTTGGAACATTTGATAACCATTTCTCAACCATCGGTCTGATTGGTATGAATGAAGTGGGATTAAATGCAAAATGGCTTGGTATGGATTTGACACACGAAGAGACACAGCAGTTTACAAAGGATGTATTAAATCATATGCGTGAGCGTCTTTCTGATTATCAAGAAGCATATGGTGATTTGTATAACCTTGAGGCAACACCAGCAGAGTCTACCACATACCGTCTGGCAAAACATGATGTGGCACAGTTCCCAGATATTAAAACTGCTGGATATGAAGGAGATACACCATTTTATACCAACAGCTCACATCTGCCAGTGGAATATACATCAGATATTTTTGATGCTTTGGATATTCAGGACGATTTACAGACATTATATACATCAGGAACGGTATTCCATGCGTTCTTAGGGGAAAAGTTAGATGGTTGGGAATCAGCAGCAAAACTGGTTCGTACCATTGCTCAGAATTATAAATTACCTTATTATACATTATCTCCAACCTATTCTGTATGTAAGGAACATGGATATATTGCAGGAGAACATTTCACCTGTCCACATTGTGGCGCTAAGGCAGAAGTTTACTCAAGAATTACTGGTTACTATCGTCCGGTACAGAACTGGAACGAAGGTAAAACACAGGAATATAAGAACAGAAAGCTGTATGATATCAAGCATTCCGTTTTGAAAAAACCTGCAAAGAGTTTGGTGACCATCACGGAAGATGATGTAAAGATTGAACCGCTTCATAGCGTAAAGTATCTGTTTACAACAAAAACATGTCCAAATTGTGCTATGGCAAAAGAAATCCTAAAGGGACAGGAATATATTGTAATTGACGCAGAAGAAAATGAAGAGTTAACAAGACAGTATGGTGTTATGCAGGCACCAACGCTGGTTGTAGTAGATGGCAATCACACGAAGAAATATGTGAATGCATCGAATATTCAAAAATTTGTAGATGATGCACTGGTAAAATAATCGTGCATTAGAGACGTTGCTTCAGATGGAAGCAACGTTTCTGTATGTATATAGGGAAAGGAGAATAGAAGATGGGAATTCTGATTAAAAATGGACATCTTGTAAATCCGCCGACAAAGACGGATGAAGTCATGGATTTGTATGTAAAAGAGGATCGTATAGAAAAAATAGGAAAAGAACTGACAGCAACTGCAGAAGATCAGGTGATTGATGCGACAGGATGTTATGTATTTCCTGGATTTATTGACTTACACGTACATCTGCGTGATCCGGGATTGACGGAAAAAGAGGATATTGAGACGGGCTCCCGCGCAGCTGCACATGGTGGCTATACGACGATTGTTGCCATGCCGAATACAAAACCGGTAGCAGATTGCCCGGAAGTGATTCGCTATGTACACGATAAAGCAAAAAAAGTTGGATTGACACATGTACTTCAGGTGGGAAGTGTCACAAAAGGAATGGAAGGAAAAGAACTTTCTGATCTTACCGGTATGATTGAGGCAGGAATTCCGGCTATTTCGGAAGATGGAAAGAGTGTCATGGATTCTGGTCTGTATCGTGAGGCTATGAAGATTGTAGCAAAAGCAGGAATTCCGGTGCTTGCGCATTGCGAAGATATCAATCTTGTGCAGGGAGGCGTTATCAATCAGGGAAATCGTTCGAAAGAATTGGGCGTAAATGGTATCTCCAATGCCGTGGAAAACGTGATTGTTGCCAGAGATATTATGTTGGCGGAAGAGACAGGCGCTACCCTTCATTTGTGTCATTGCTCGACAAAAGAATCGGTTGAGCTGGTTCGCGATGCAAAGAAAAAGGGAATCAAGGTCAGTGGTGAAGTGTGTCCACATCATTTTACTTTGACAGAGGACGATATTGTTGCAGGAGATGCAAATTATAAGATGAATCCGCCACTTCGTACCAAAGAAGATGTGGAAGCCTTAAAAATAGGATTGCGTGATGGCATTATGGAAGTGATTTCTACAGACCATGCACCACATACGGCAGAGGAAAAGAAAAAAGATTTAAACCATGCGCCATTTGGCATTGTGGGAACGGAAACAGCAGCAGCACTTACGTATACAGAACTGGTGCAAAAAGGATATCTCAATCCGATGGGAATGGCTGAAAAAATGAGTACCAATCCAGCGCGGATTCTTGGTATTGATAAGGGAGATATCAGCGAAGGTCATATTGCAGATATTGTAATTTTTGATCCGAGAGCATCTTATGAGATTCATGCAAAAGATTTTGCAAGCAAAGGAAAAAACACGCCATTTGAGGGCAGAGAAGTTACAGGGCGTGTTGTGACAACAATTTTAGACGGACAGGTTGTATATCGCGCGTAGGTAGTTTATGATGAAAAAAGAAAAAAACGAGTGAGGGTAACGATATGATTAACAAGTTAAACGAAAAAATCAAAAAAACAGGAGCACCGATTGTTGTAGGATTAGATCCGATGCTTTCTTATTTGCCAAGCCAGCTTCTTAGTGCAGCTGTTGCAGAAAAAGGAGAAAGTCTGGAAGCTGTTGCAGATGCTATTTTCGCATATAACAAGGCAATCGTAGATGCTACGTATGATCTGATTCCAGCAGTAAAGCCGCAGATTGCGATGTATGAACAGTTTGGATTGCCGGGATTGGAAGCATTCAAAAAGACCGTAGATTACTGTCATGAGAAAGATCTTGTGGTTATTGGAGATGTGAAGCGAGGAGATATTGGTTCAACTTCCGCAGCATACGCTACCGCACATCTTGGAAAGGTGGCTGTTGGAAGCAAAATGCTCACACCATTTGATGAGGACTTTGCAACGGTAAACCCATACCTTGGCAGTGATGGAATTGACCCATTTGTTAAGGTTTGTAAGGAAGAAAAGAAGGGTATTTTTGTACTTGTTAAGACATCCAATCCGTCAAGTGGAGAATTTCAGGATCGCGTCATTACAGATGACAATGGAAAGCAAAGACCGCTATATGAATTCGTTGGTCAGATGGTGGATAAATGGGGTAGTGATTGCATGGGGGATGACTACAGCTATGTAGGTGCTGTTGTAGGTGCAACATATCCCAAAATGGGTAAAGTTTTACGTGAATTGATGCCAAAATCATACATTTTAGTACCAGGTTATGGCGCACAAGGCGGTAAGGGTGCTGATTTGGTACACTTCTTTGACAAGGATGGTTTAGGTGCAATCGTGAACTCTTCACGCGGCATTATTGCAGCATACAAGCAGGAACAATATCAGGCAAAGGGTATTACAGAAGAAAACTTTGCGGATGCAAGCCGTATGGCAGTAGAAGCAATGATTGAAGATATTAAAACAGCATTAAACTAACAAGGGGATAAAACGATGGCAAAAGTGCAGGAAATGGCAATTGTATTAGAACAAAGAATTTTGGCAGAAGGCGTTTACAGCATGTGGCTGTCAACGAGCATCGCAAAGGAAGCAGTCCCGGGACAATTTGTATCACTTTATTGTGAAGAACATAGTCGTCTGCTTCCAAGGCCAATCAGTATTTGTGAGATTGATAAAAAACGTAGTGCGATTCGTCTGGTATACCGTTTGGCGGGAGAGGGAACAAAAGAATTTTCTGCTTTACAGACAGATGATGAGGTGAAGGTTTTAGGACCTTTGGGAAATGGCTTTCCACTGGAAGGAGAACACCCAATTGTCATTGGAGGTGGTATTGGTGTGCCTCCAATGTTGGAATTGGCAAAATCTTTATCTGCAAAGGCAACGATTGTTTTAGGCTATCGTGATGAGCAACTATTTTTAAAGGAACAGTTTGAAGATTACGGTCAGGTGGAAATTGCCACAGATAATGGGTCTGTTGGCGTGCATGGAACGGTGGTGGATGTATTAGAACAGAAGCAGATTACCGGCGATGTGATTTATGCTTGTGGACCGAAACCAATGCTTGCAGCAGTGAAGCGCTATGCAATGGAACATGAGATCAAATGCTATGTTTCTATGGAAGAGCGCATGGCGTGTGGTATCGGGGCATGTCTTGGATGTGTATGCCAGACAAAAGAGGAAGATGCGCATTCACATGTACATAACACAAGAGTATGTAAAGATGGCCCAGTCTTTTTGGCAGAGGAGGTGGAACTCTAATGAATACACAAGTGACATTAGCAGGCGTTACATTAAAAAATCCAGTGATGGTAGCCTCTGGTACATTCGGTTCCGGGGAAGAATATAGCGAATTCGTAGATTTGAACCGTTTGGGCGCAGTTGTAACCAAAGGTGTGGCAAATGTGCCATGGCCGGGCAATCCTACGCCGCGTGTAGCAGAAGTAAGAAGTGGTATGTTAAATGCCATTGGTCTGCAGAATCCGGGGATTGATGTATTTTGCGAGCGCGATCTGCCATTTCTGGAGCAATACGATACAAAGGTAATTGTCAATGTCTGTGGAAAAACAACAGCAGATTACCTTGATGTTGTGGAACGTCTTTCAGATGAAAAGCGTGTCGATATGCTGGAAATCAATATTTCCTGCCCGAATGTAAAAGAAGGCGGAATTGCTTTTGGTCAGGATCCAAAAGCGGTAGAGACCATTACACGTGAGATAAAAAAGGTTGCAAAACAGCCGGTAATTATGAAACTCAGCCCGAATGTGACAGATATTACGGAGATGGCGCGTGCAGCAGAAGCGGGCGGCACGGATGTGTTATCCCTGATCAATACATTGACAGGAATGAAAATTGATATCAATCGTCAGACATTTGCCCTTGCAAATAAGACTGGCGGTATGTCGGGTCCGGCAGTACACCCAATTGCTGTGCGCATGGTGTATCAGGTGGCACAGGCAGTAAAAGTACCATTGATTGGTATGGGTGGTATTGAGACCGCAGAAGATGCAATTGAGATGATTTTGGCAGGCGCAAGCGCTGTTTCTGTTGGTACGGCAAACTTCTATCATCCAACGGCAACAATGGACATTGCAAAAGGTATCGAAAAGTATATGGAGCGTATGCACGTCGCAGAGCTCACCGATTTGATTGGAGCAGTGCATTAGGGAGCCAGAGGGGATAGCAATGTATTTGTGCTGGAAGAAAGAAATCAGGTGGTACGATAATGAAACAACAGGAAATCATAATACGGGAAGCAACCGTTGCAGATGCAGAGACACTCTGTGAAATCTATGCGTATTATGTAGAACATACAGCAATCACATTTGAAACGCAGGCGCCTTCGGTAGCAGAATTTACGGAGCGCATCTGTGCGATTCAGGAGTGGTATCCTTATTTTGTGGCAGAATGCCAGGGTGAAATTCTAGGATATGCATATGCGCATCGGTATCACGAAAGAGCTGCGTTTGGCTGGGATGTGGAAACGACTATTTATGTTCGTCAAGATAAAAAAAGAGCAGGCTTGGGAAAACTTTTGTACGAAGAACTAGAAACAGCATTAAAAAAACAGGGCGTTGTAAATTGTTATGCCCTTGTGGCAGAGCCAGAGCAGGAAGATGAGTATCTGACGCGGGACAGCATACATTTCCATGAAAAAATGGGGTATACGATCGCTGGTACGCTTCACTTTAGCGGCTATAAGTTTAACCGTTGGTATCATATGACAACGCTGGAAAAATTTATCGGAGAGCATGGATCCAAAATGGAAGCCATCAAGCCTTATAAGGCGGTCAGGTAACCGGAATATAATCCATCGATTTCTGGTGAAAAGTATTGGGAGAACGTGCGTGTTATGGACGTTGAAGGTGTGGATGATATGACATCTGTGTTTGGTAGAAATACCAGATGCGGATGTCTTTTTTATTATCTACCACTAGAATATGGATGAAGTATATTTACAAGCGTTCTTTAAAATGATAGAATTAAAGAACGAATTGAAAAGGCGGTGATGTGAGTGGATTATTATGTGGATCAGTTGAAAATGCTCATTGAGCAGAATGGTGGGATTGTATCAGCAGGAGATATGCAGAAGGTTGGTATAGATAGAGTATGCCTTTACGAAAGTCTGAAAAAGGGAATTTTGTTAAAAGAATCTCATGGTAACTATGTACTGGCAGATGATCAGCCGGATGAATTTAAAATCATTCAGAGCAGATCGGATAAGTTGATTTTTTCACATGGAACAGCACTGTATTTACATGGGATATCGGATAAAGTACCGCATGATTTGGATATAACGGTTTCACAAGGCAACAATGTATCCAGAATAAAGAAGTGCTATGAAAATACAAAGTTTCATTATTGTAAAAAGGAACTATGGGATCTGGGTATTACAACTTTAAAAACACCACAGGGGTATGAAGTAAAAGCATATGATCTTGAAAGATGTATTTGTGATCTTATCCGAGATAAGAAGAATATTGATACTCAGATATATACGCAGGCAATGAAAGAATACTTTGGCAATATGTGCAATCCGAGAAAAATCATTAAATATGCCAGATGTTTTAAGTTGGAACAAAAGATCAGAACATATATGGAGGTACTGGGATGAAATACAGAACACCGGAACAGTTAAAGGGACAGGTGAGAAATTTTGGAGAAATGATTGACGTTCTTATAGGTTAATGCCCAGAATACTATCGGCGGAAACTTTGTATAGATGGCATAATGCAATGAGATGGCGGAACGGCATTTTTACTGCATTGTTCCAACGGAAAATCGATGGCAGATGGCGTGAAAGGATATTGAGTATGCAAAAAAAGAAAATAAAACTTCTATCTATTATCATTATAATTGTTTTCACGGTGCTCTTGGTCGGAGGTGTTTCTTATGGCAGGTATTACACCAGCCAAAAGAAAGAAGCCGAAAAAATAGAGAAGGAAAAGGAAGCACAGGAAGACAAAGAAAATGCAAAAGCAGCGGAAAAGAATGCAGATCAAGACGATATAGAGGAACCAGCGACAACAGAAAAAGAGCAGACAGTGGAAGAACCGGCAGATACAGATTTTGTGAAAATTACAGATTATATTCCGGATATCGTGGTCGATCTTAAGTATGCCACAGCTGATAATTTTACCGGAACCGTCATCTATGATTTTAAGGATGCCTATTTGCGCTATGGAACCGTAAAAAAACTTGCAGTGGCGCAGGAAAAATTCAAATCTATGGGATATTACATAAAAATCTGGGATGCATATCGCCCATTTGTGGCACAGGAAAAGTTATGGCAAGTCTGTCCAAATCCACGCTATGTTGCCAACCCAGCCAATGGTATGAAAGCACATAATCTGGGTGGAACGATTGATATGACACTTGTTACGTTTGCGGGAAATGAGGTGGAAATGCCGACGGCATTCGATGATTTTTCTCTCAAGGCAGATCGTGATTACAGTGATGTATCGGAAACGGCGGCAGAAAACGCCAGAATGATGGAAGGCGTGATGACGGAATGCGGCTTCCGTGGTTACGCAGGAGAATGGTGGGACTATTCCGATACAACAGCTTATGAAGCCTATGATTTCGAACCATAATTTCATAATTCTAAACTTTTCTTTAGAAAAAATCCCTTTAGCACATTAGGAAACTGCGTTATAATGATTTCATGTTGTTTCAATAAATAGGGGGTATAAATAATGAAAGAACAGGAAATCAAAGACATTTTAGAGAAACAAAGGGAATTCTTTCGGAGTGGGAAGACAATATCCGTAGAATTTCGCTTAAGACAACTGGAAAAGTTGAGAAAATCCATGGTCGCACATGAAGACGATTTGACAGAGGCCTTGAAAAAAGACCTTGGAAAAAGTCATATGGAGAGTATCATGTGTGAGGTTGGACTGACGATGTCAGAATTGACCTGGATGCAAAAACATTTGCGAAAGCTTGCAGGAGAAAAGAGAGTACATACACCACTTGGACAGTTTGCTGCCAGAAGTTTTCGCTCACCATCGCCGTATGGAACTGTGTTGATTATGAGTCCATGGAACTATCCGGTACTTTTGACATTGGATCCGCTGATTGATGCAATTGCGGCAGGAAATACGGTTGTGGTAAAACCGAGTGCCTATGCACCAAATACATTTACTGCAATGAAAACCATCATTGAGGAATGTTTCCCAAAGAAGTATGTTGCAGTTGTGGATGGAGGAAGAGCAGAAAACCAGGCACTGTTACAGCAGCATTTTGATATGATTTTCTTCACTGGCGGAAAGACGGTTGGACGTGAGGTACTGCGTCATGCAGCAGAATATCTGACACCGGTTACATTGGAGCTTGGTGGAAAGAGTCCATGTATTGTAGATGAGACAGCAAATATTGAACTTGCAGCCAGAAGAATTGTATTTGGTAAATACTTAAACTGTGGACAGACATGTGTTGCACCAGATTACATTCTTTGTGATAAAAAGATACACGACAAATTACTGAGTGCTATTTTAACGGAAATCGACAAGCAGTTTGGTGAAGAACCATTAAAGAATCCGGATTATGGAAAAATCATCAATGAGAAGCATTTTAAGCGTATTTTAGGCTTGATCAATCCGGATAAACTTGTTCGCGGAGGACAGTCGGATGAAGCAGCCTTGCGTATTGCCCCAACAGTATTAGATGGTGTTACATGGGATGATGCTGTGATGGGAGAAGAAATCTTTGGACCATTGCTTCCGCTCATTACTTTTGACAACTTGGATGAGGTCATCGATACCGTAGAATCCCATCCACATCCATTGGCATTCTATTTCTTTAGTGAGAGCAAGGCAGCACAAAAGAAGATGTTGGACCGCTGCCGCTTTGGTGGTGGATGTATCAATGATACCATTATTCATCTTGCGACAAGTGAAATGCCATTTGGTGGTGTTGGAGAGAGTGGTATGGGTGGTTACCATGGAGAAGCCGGCTTCGAGACATTCAGCCATTACAGAAGTATCGTGGATAAGAAGACGTGGATGGATTTGCCAATCCGTTATCAGAAATATACAGAAAAGAAAGAAAAAATATTGCGCAGATTCCTGTAAATATAAGAGGTTGAATGGTAGGAAGAAAGATATGAGAAAAGGTACTGCGAGATCCATTTTAATGCTAGGGATTTTTTACTTTGTATTTCTTGGTGCAGAGTATTATTTTGATAATATGATGGCCTTTGTGACAGATGCAGATGGCGTAGTATTAGCACAGAGCTATGTGTTAGGTAGTAGTGTGCTGGGATTTCTGCTGTATGCACCAATGGAAAAAATGATACCGGCAAAGATAAAGCGGCTGTTTTGGAGCGTGAGCAGTGCAGCCGTGATTCTGATGTTCTTTTTTATCAAGATTCATAGCGGCTATGGTCACACATTGCGCGCCGGTTTGTTTTTATTTTTGTTGCTTGGGTATTTTGGAAGTGGTGTGCATTATTTGGTGGCGCAGACTTTTACGGCAGAAATTGAGACAGAAAAATCGCATTTGGCACGGACAGTAGGCTGTGCCTATGCATTTGGGATTTTATTGCAGTTTATCAATAACAATTGTATTTCATCCGTAGCAGTGCAGGTGGTGTTCTTATGTCTGGCTTTTGCTGTTATGGAAGGCTTATTTATGGTAAAAGCACAGCAGGTCGAAGAGCAAGGAGAAACGCATCCGGTCATAGAAGCGGATGGTGTTGCACGAAAGACGGGTATGTTGTTGATTTTTATTGTCGCTCTCATGACATTTATTTTTGCAACATTAGATAACGCGGTGACATTGGTACATGCTGGTGGAGGTGCGGATATTGGACAATGGCCGAGGCTTTTACTTGCATGCAGTGGTTTGCTTGCAGGAGTTTTATATGATATCAAAAAAGGCGCTTACCAGAACATTATCATGTATTGCGTGATGATGCTTTCAACGATTTGCGTGGTTGTGATCACGTGCGGTGGACCATTTCTATTGGGATTGGTTGTATTTTATCTGTCAGCTGGTTTCTTTTCCATCTATTTTGCCAGCAGTTTTATGCGTCTTTCGTATGCAATGAAAGAGGAAAAGCTGTGGGCTGGACTGGGGCGTGCTGTCAACAATCTGTGTGCGGTGGGAACGGCTTCGATGTCACTGACACTGTTACATTCGCCAAGTTATGTCACCATTGTCATTGCGCTTGTGTTATTTGCCGTTACAAGCGTTCTGATTTTTGTATACCAGAGATCTGGGGATCAAATGCGATGGAAACAGGAAAATGCAATTTTATCGCAGGAAGCAGAAAAAACAGAAAAGATATTAGAAACACATAAGAAAAACGAAGAGGAATTGCTTGCACTTTTTTCACAGGAGTTTTCCTTAACACCACGCGAAGGGGAAGTGCTTGCGTGCATGCTTCATTCAGAAGATAATGTGACAGAGATGGCGACGCAGCTTGCTATTTCGCGGGCAGCATTGTACCGTCATATTTCGAATATGAATGAGAAAACAAATACCAAGGCAAGAATTGGTTTGCTCCAATTTTATTATGCCTGGATGCAGGAAAAATAAAGGATTTTGACAATTTGAGACATATGTCAACTCCCATATTACGACCGCATATGCTAGAATTTTACCCATCATTAAGTAGTAAATACGATGTTGGAGGGTGAGCGTATGCGACGACGTAATGTGGGAGTTTTTTGTTGTTTACTCTGCCTTGTATTGGCATGTTCTACCATGATGTTTGGATGTGGAAAAGCAAAGCAGGAAGAACAAAAGAGTTCGACAGAAAAGAAAACAGAAAACACGGTTGAACCGGAAGAAACTGGAGATGATGTAGCAGCAATTTTAAAAAATGCAAAGTATGTGGCTGTGATTCATGTAAAAATTAATCCTGAATTTAATATTTATCTTGATAAAGATGAAAATGTCGTGGCATTGGAATGCCTGAATGCAGATGCAAAGGATGCATATAGCAAGAAATCGTTTGCCGGGAAAACACTAGACGAGACATTACAGACTGTGGTTTCTATTGCAGCAGAAGAAGGCTACATGAAAGAAGACCAGACGGTAGCACTTACCATCACAGAATGTACGACCGATTTGAATGCTACCGAGTTACAAACCAAAATGGATAGCGTCGTAACGGAAGCGGCAAAGGAACAGGACATCACAATCACGACAGTGATGGATATGAGTGAAGAAGTCAGGACAGCACAAAAAGAGGCGGGATTGATCAAACAAGCATGTTCAAACTGTAATGGCACGGGAGATTGTCCGGATTGTGATGGCGGTCGCATGACGTGTCCTGCCTGTGGCGGTGATGGTATTGAGGAGTGTGGTAACTGCTTTGGTACCGGATTGGATCATGGAAATACATGTACTTTTTGCGGTGGCGCAAAGACACACACCTGTACGCATTGTGGTGGTGTTGGAATAGCAATGGATTGTCCTGTGTGCGGCGGTAGTTTTAAGTGCGTTGTCTGTGGTGGCAGCGGTACACTTTAAAATGGAATGGTGCGTTAAGAAGATAACCATACATAGATAAAAAAGCGACAAAAGGAGGAAGACAACATGAGAAAAACAAAAGGAAGGATGCGTGGAATCTTATCGCTGGTCTTAGCGATGCTCTTGATGGTAACGATGATTCCGGCAAAAAAAGTATTGGCGGAAGGAAAACCGGCAGGAAGTACAGCAGGAAATACAGGGAATCTGATGTTTCAATATGAAGATACTGCATTGGGATTTGGTTATGTAGAGTGGAAAGACGATACTGGAAATTGGCATACGCAGCAGAATGATGGTACAGTGACAGCGACTGCCGTAAGAGTTAATTGTGTTTCTGGTGGACAATTAGAACCTGGAGCAGGTCTGTATCTGGATGGAGACAATATCCTGAAAGATAAGGCAAACAAAACGGCTTTAGAATCAGAGGCAGGACTTGCATTGGCACCAGATAAGAATTATGCATTTCAACATATTGCTTTTATCGCAGCGGGTGGTTCCGGCGGCGAAGAACAACCACCACAGCCACCAGCATCACAGGGAATTGAACTTATCTTAGAAGGCAATGCAAAAGATACATTTGATACCTTGATTGCAACAGGAGATGATGCCAACAATATTTATGTGAAGGTGAATAAGGATACATCTTATCAGAAGATTAACGATTTGATAAAGAGTAAGATGGTTACCGTATCTCAGAATGGACGTTATCAGTTTGACAAATCTGTGACAAAGGTTTCTCTCTATGTGAAATATGATGCAAACTATATGGTACAGTTTATGCCAAATGTAGCGGGCATGGGCTTTAGCGAAAATGCACCGCTCGTTTTGGATGGCTCTGGCTCACAGCATATCCAGATTGATAAAAAGGTCAACACGATCACCTGGGCGTATGACGATGTGCGTTATGGCAAAGAAGCCTATCTGGAGCATGGAACAGCAGAAATTATTGCAGTAAACGGAACACCGGTTGCAAAACTTCCGATGGATCCGGATAATTTTGCAACAAATGCAGGAAATAAAGATGGCGGACATTTTGCGGCTACTCCTGGTGATAGGATTACCATTAAGCTGACACCAGATTATGGTTATCAGTTATCGGGTGTGCAGTTAAATGGCGGCGCTACGTTAGAGGCACAAAAAGATGTATCTACGTTTACATTTATCATGCCAGATACGAGCGTTCACTTTAAAGGTATTTTTACAAAATCAGAAGATGCCGTAGTGACAACTGGAAATACAGTCAAAAATGCAGCAATTGCAAATGGCGCAAATGCTACAAAAAGCGGGAATTTGGAATTGAAGGTATCTGATAACACGAATTACAACATAGCAGCAGCCACAGCTCTTGTTTCTGATGCTGTAGCAGCAGAGGCAGTAGACCTTTCTTTGAACCAGGTTGTCAGCAAAGGAAATGGCACCAATTGGGAAACTGGAATTACGGAATTTGAAAAACCGATCACATTATCTTTGGCATTGAAGGATTATGATGCCAATTATGATTATACGGTCGTGAGAAACCACAATGGAAAACTGACAGCACTTGATACAACAGCAATCAACGGAACGGTTTCTTTTGCAACCAATCAGTTCTCTACCTATGTTATTGTAAAGAAAGAAAAGAGTAAGACACCGGTTTATAGTACACAGGCTAATGCCGGCGCAGGTGCACCACAGACAACATTTTCACAGACGACAAAGGAACTGATAGATGCCATTGGTCTGACCGCGGCAGAAAAGAAAGCAATTGCAAATGGCGCAAATGCAAATGTTGTGTTAAATGTAAATGTTAAGACATTGACAGAGAAAGAAGCAAAATTAATCGAAAGTGTCATTGGCAAGAATAAGATGGCAGAAACATATGACATCAATCTTTTGCTTCAGATTGCAGGCTTAGCGGATCGGAATATCACAGATCCAAGCAGTGCAATCGGTATAACCATCACAATCCCGGATAAATTTATTAACACAGATACCAGTGTGAAGAGAGTTTATCGTATGGTTCGTATTCATGATGGAAAAGCAACGGTAATTAACGGAACGTTTGATGCGAATACAAAACAATTTACATTTGCAACGGATGGATTTTCCACCTATGCATTGGTATATGAAGATGTGGCTGCAACTACAACAACCCCGGCAACAACATCGCCAAAGACAAACGATACTTCATTACCTATCGCATGGCTTCTGCTTTTAGGTGCCGGTCTTTGCGGATGCATGGCAGTAACGCTCGTAAAAAAGAAAACGAAATAAACAGTACATATGGTTGTAACCGTATAGAACGGAAGAAGAGGAAGGTTGTTTGGGTAATTGAATAGTGATTAAAGAATGGCACTCTCGGGTAGATACTCGAGAGTGTTTTTTGAGGCAATAGGGGAGAACGTATTGGAAAAGTTGCATTGTGCGCCCAGCCAATTAATCTAGAGTGTTTCATCACAGATATATTAGATAAGTTTATTTTCATAATATGCATAGTAATAAAATATACTGTGAGTTATCTAAAGCGAGGAGACTTATTATAATTAAATTACAAATTATAATCTGCAAAGATACAACTTTAGAAAGGGGACATGATATCTTGCTTTATCTACAAGAACTAAAAGAAATGAATGTAGATGAGCAAGAAACACAAAAATATGGAACGGATTAGATTTAACAAAGACTGGACATTTAAAAATGATATAACGGGGGGAGATGAAATAAAAGTGACGCTTCCTCATGACGCAATGCAGACAGAGAAACGCCTTCAAAACATGAAGAACGGTGCAGCGGCGGGATTCTTTCCCGGTGGAAGGTATGTATATCTCAAAAAATTTTATGTACCACATGAGTGGGATGGTAAATGTATTTTGATTGAGTTCGAGGGAATCTATCAGAATTCCTCTGTCTATGTGAATGAAAAGTACATTGGGGGCTGGATATACGGCTATACGGGATTCGTTCTTGAACTGTCAGAACAATTGAACTATGGCGAAGATAACGAGATAAGAGTCATAGCGGATAATACCAGGACGCCTAACAGCCGTTGGTATACAGGAAGTGGAATTTACAGAAATGTAAATCTATATGTGGGCAATAAGAACCATATTGCAGTTGATGGGATTCAAGTTACTACAAAGAGTATTGACCCTGCTGTAATTTGTGTTAAGACAGAGATTGAAGCTACGGAAGACTGTGATGTGACAATCAAGGTTTATGATGGTGATACACTTGTGGCGAGCAGTGTAGGATTAAATGCAAAACTTACGATCAAGGATGCAAAGTTATGGAGTGATGAATCGCCACATCTGTATAGAGTAGAGTGCAATCTTGTGAATAATGTAGGAGAGGTGATTGATAGGCAAGAGATTAAGACCGGTATTCGACTTTTGGCATGGAGTGCAGAACACGGACTTGAAATAAATAATAAGTATGTAAAGCTTCGCGGTGGTTGTATTCACCATGATAATGGAATACTTGGAAGTAGAGCCATTGATTATGCAGAAGAGAGGAAGGTTAAAATTCTAAAAGATGCGGGGTTCAATGCCATCCGTTCGGCTCATAATCCTGCCAGCAAAGCTTTGCTTTCAGCTTGTGATAAGTATGGAATGTATGTGATGGATGAAGCTTTTGATCAATGGCAGTTTATGAAGGTAGAATATGATTATTCAATCTATTTTGATGAGCAGCATGAAGCTGACCTTCGCGCTATGATTAGAAAGGATATAAGTCACCCATCTGTAATTATGTATTCTATTGGAAATGAGATTGGAGACACAGGAAAACAAAGTGGTGTAGAAATTAGCCGCGAATTGGCTAGAATATGTCATGAAGAGGATAACACGCGACCTGTTGTGAATTGCATCAATCCGGTTGTATCCAGTATGGGGGGCTCTAAGTCAAAGTGTACATCTCTGGATGAGGTGAATCCTTATGAAGAGACGAAAAATTCTCAGGCAACAGCAAGTTTGCTAGCGAACATTATTGTCACAGTGGTTCCATTTATTAGAAAGATAATGGGTAAACCAGAAAAAGTCGAGAAACTTCTTAGGCCATGTTTTGATGAACTGGATATTGTAGGACTTAATTATGCTGAGGATTGTTATGAACCACATCACAAACACGACCCGATGAGGATTATGGTGGGGTCGGAGACCTATCCTCATTCCATGGCAAAGCGCTGGCCGTTAATTGAAAAAAATTCTTATCTGATAGGAGATTTCATGTGGACCGCTATAGATTATCTGGGCGAGGCAGGAGTAGGGGTGCCGATTTATGGTACTACACGGGGAGGATTTAATAGACCATATCCTTGCGTCAGTGCCGGATGTGGCGTTATAAACCTCCTTGGAGAGATGGAGACGGAAGGATATGCTGCAAATATAGCATGGGGATTGTATAAGAAACCCTACATAGCGGTTCGTCCAGTTAACCATTCGGGAGAAAAACATTTTTTTGGAATGTGGAGAGATACAGACGCTATATCAAGCTGGAGTTTTCAAGGATGTGAAGGTCGAAAGGCTGAAATTGAGGTATATAGCATTGGAAAGTACATAGAACTGTTTCAAGATGGAGTATCGATAGGAAGAAAAGAATTGGTTGACACAAAAGCCTGCTTTGAGACGGTTTATAAGCAGGGAGAATTAAAAGCAGTAAGTTACGATGAATTGGGGAATGTAATTGCGGAAGAGACAATTAAGACAGCTAGCAAGGAGGATGTAATCAGAGTGATTCCTGAAAAGACAGAACTGTATGCAGATGGAGAGGATGTCACTTTTGTATTGGTCAAACTTACTGATCATAATGGTATCGTAAAACTGTTGGAAGATAGAATGGTAATTGTTGATGTTACAGGTCCTGCCGAGATTATTGCAATTGGAAGCAGAGAACCGATTACCGAGGAGAGATATACGGGAAATTGTTTTACTACATCCAATGGAACACTGGGATTTTATGTTCGCTCAACAGGAGAAGAAGGTGAAGCTATTATCTCAGTATCTGCTGAGGGGATAGATGCAGTAGAAATAAGAAAAATTCAATGTTGTACGAAAAGAGGCTAGAAAACTTAATGCGGATTGTGTGCTTTGCGGTAAGCACTAGGTGTCATACCATAGTGTTCTTTGAAGACGCGGCTAAGATGAGAACTTACAGAGAAACCGCATAGTTCTGAAATGTATTCCAGAGAGAAATCACTGTTTTCCAGATACTGGCAGACGATGGCAAGACGTATTTCTATAAGAACGGTATTAAATGTTTTCCCGGTAGCTTCTTTTACAATTTTGCAGACATATTGCTTGGTGTAATGGACATATTCAGCTGTGGAATTCAAAGATGCAAATTGATAATTTTGTTTTAAATAATCGATGATTCTCTGATATTGGAGATCATTCTGACTTACCCGGATAGATGATTCTATCTGGGTATTTTCGTCTCTAAGCACATAGGTGAAAATAAGCGATAAACAGTTTTTCATAATATTATTTGCATATTTATTTTGATTGATATATTCAGCAAAGCAGTTAAGTGCTAAATCTTTAATGATTTCGTTGGCATTCGTCCGGATAATCAAATAGTTCATTTGATTATTTTCATTGAGACTATCCATAAGAAATGTGGTTAGACGTTTGTCGTCATGAAAGATATCTGAGTACTGTGCCGTGACAAAACTGCGTTTTAGGTTAAAACATATACAAATACTTTCAGGGACAGACGTAATCATATACTGAACATGAGGTGGTATGAAAATAAAGTCACCCTGAAATAAGGCAAACTGTGAATTTTTGATCGTAACCTCCGCCTTGCCTTCAATGATATAGAATAAAGAGTAGTATTCGCAGGAGTGAGGTGCTCCGCCGGGAAAATTGAACTGTTTTGCCATAGCGTAATCGTATCCGGGTAGAATATTGAGCTTTTCTGAAACAGTGCCAATATCCGTAATGTACTTTGGCAGATTGAGTTCTGGAGTAATAGCTATCGGAAAGTAAAATCGTGAAAGATTATGATTTCTAATGGCATAGCTGTTGAAGTATTCGATATAAGTATGATACTCTACGAAATCTTTATTATTATCCGAATAGTCCAGAAATGCCATCTCCAGATTACTTAAGTTTTGCAAAATATGATAAATCTGATCGGTACCTTTTATTTCCATGGATAAACTCCTCTTTGAAAATGAAAATATTTGAAACGCTGAAAATACAGTAAAACATGACAATGGCATGTGGAAACTGTTAGTATAGAAATTATATTACGTTAATTTGAAAATTTCAATATGAGTTTCATCACAGATAAAAGTGGGAAGTTTTTTTTATGGGAGTGAAATATGTATGAATCGGTGAGATGTTATATTTTGAAATCAGAAGGTATGATTAAACTCGCAAAGGAAAAAGTTTTAAGGGCAATGCTATTAAAACGCTGAATTTAGGAGGAGAAAATATGGAGACAACGCGATTAAATATTGCAGATGAGAAATTCTCAAAAAAGAAGACATTGGGATTTGCATTGTTAAGATTAGGAAATATCTTAGCGGGACTTATGATAGGAGAGGTTACGTATTTCGCTACGAATAGTCTTGGCATTGCAGCAGCAGCGATTTCGATTGGAGTGGCTATTAAGACAGCAATTGATGCGCTTACGGATCTTGTGATGGGAACAATCGTTGACTCTACACATACAAGATGGGGAAAGGCAAGGCCATGGATACTTGCAGCAATCCCGATGTGGATTACACTTATACTCATTTTTATAGCACCAAGAGCGTTGATGAGCGATATGGGGTTGGTAGTTTATATTACGGTGTTTGCAACATTGCATAGTGCAATCTTTTCTACCATGACCAATATTGCATACGAAACAAATATTAAACGAAGTGTTGTAAAAGAGGAAAACAGAATTAAGACACTCACGATTATAGGGGTTGTATTTGCTATTGGCTCACTTGGGCTTCAAGTGGCACTTCCGGCAATTATCAATGCATTTCACGGATCACAGCAGGGATTTGTAATTCTTGTTTTGATTGTGGGAGTATTTGGAATCGTAACATCTTTAATTTCGTTTATGATATGCAAAGAATATACAGAGGAAGAACTCGCTTCTTTTGGCGGATATGATGCGAAGGAAGCAATAGAGAAAGTGCCTATTAGAACTTTTTTAAAGAGTGTGCTTAAGAATAAATATCTTATGATGTACACAGTCATTAATTTCTTATACATGCTTGTTATGATGAGTTCGTTTACAACGGGTCAGTATTATTTCCAGTATGTATATGGAGACTTGGGTGTGTTTTCTATCGTAATGGCTGTGTCTGTGGTAGAGATGCCGGTATTTTTCTTTATACCAAAGCTATGCAAGAAATTTGGTACTGCAAAAGTGATACAGATGTCCATTGTATTTGCGATGATTGGGGTGGTGCTTCGCCTAATTATGCCATCATTACTTCCGATACAGATGATAGGATACTTATTTGTGAGTCTCCCTAATATTCTGGTTGCATGTGTTGGCTCACAGATAAATTATGAATGTATGGAATACGGACGGTATAAGACTGGTGTTATTGCAGAGGCAATGTATTCTTCATTTATAAGTTTTGCACAAAAGATGGCTACCTCATTGAGCTCAGTAATCATCGGACTTATTTTGTCACTGACAAGTTTTGATTATTTGACGAAGGGTGTTGTAGACAATGGTTTTGATGATTGGGCAGAACTTGCAGCGCTTGGAGAAGCGGGATTTAATAAATATATTGAGGGTGGAGTGGACGCTGTGAACTCTGCCATGGCAGGAATTAATTTTGCATTCAACTGGATGCCACTTATCTTTCTGGGAATATGTGTAATTTTATTTGCACTCTTTAACCTTGAAAAAGATTTAAAGAAACTTAGAGTGGAGAATGGATTGAATGAGGATGGAAGTCAAAAGAACTAGTGTGATGAAAGAAATGTGCTGGCAGAGAAAACTTTATGTAGAAGGAATCATGGGTAACGAAAAAAGCAATAATCTTGAAGGATGCAGAGGCATTTAAGGTATACAGACAGGTATATGAGTTTTTGACGAATGAACTTGGAATGGAGAATATATGATTCAGGCAATAAATCTAAAAATCGCATATATGAAAAATCCGATAGGGATTGATGAAAAGAATCCAGTATTGACATGGAAATGTCGAGATGCGATGAAGCAAAGTGCATATGAGATTGAATACAATGTGCAAAGTTTTGGAGCGGAATGCAGAGAAACAAAGAGTATCAGAGCAAATACAGATATCATGGAGTTTCGATTTGAGGATAATTTTAAAAGTAGAGATATCGTAAGTTGTCGCATTCGCCTTACCAACGAGAATGGTATCCAGGGGGAGTGGAGCGAGTACGCAACATTTGAAATGGGTTTACTGGAAAAATCCGATTGGAAAGCAACGTTTATCATGGGAGATTATGACCATGAGAAAAATCCGAAAATGAGATATCCGGTAGATTACTTTAGAAAGAAATTTACGCTTTCCGGTAAAGTAAAGCAAGCTCGATTGTACATGACTGCATGTGGCTTATATGAAACCTATTTGAATGGAGAGAAGGTTGGTGATCAGGTTTTTGCACCGGGGGCGACAGCTTTTCAGAAAAGGGCTCACTATCAGGTGTATGACGTGACGGAAATGTTCTCACAAAAGACAAATTCTTGGACAATAGAACTTGCAGATGGGTTTTATGCAAGTAAGACAGGGGTATTTGGAAAGGCAAAGACTTATGGGCATGAACCAAAAGTAATGGGGCAGTTGGAAATTGTATATGAAGATGGCACTGTGGAAGATGTATGCACGGATGAAAAATTTGACTGGTCGAATGATGGCCCAATCAGATTAGCGGATATGAAAGATGGTGAAATTGTAGATTATTCATGTACGCCATCCTACAGTGGGAACGCAAGAACGACCCGATATGATGGAATACTTTGTGCATCTAATAATGTTCCGGTAAGAGAGCAGGAGAGGTTTGCAAATCCGACAATCATAAAATGTCCGGATGGTCATACTGTTCTGGATTTTCATCAGAATATAGCTGGATATGTGGAAACGACATTATGCGGAGCAAATGGTAAAAAGTGCCAGATGGTATTTGGTGAGAAGTTGGATGAAAATGGAAACTTTACTTATAAAAACATCTCTTGGGAAGGTGAGTATGATACGTGCCATTTTCAGACAGTAGACATAATCTGTGATAGTAATAAACATGTATATAAATCTAAATTTACAGTAATGGGATTTAGATACGTATTGTTGCTTGAATGGCCGGAAGAGATAAAACCGGAAAACTTTACTGCAATTGCAGTATACAGTGATATGGATACTTCATTTGAATTTGCATCATCTGATAATATGCTCAATCAAATTGTAAAAAATACATTCTGGAGTGTAAAGGGAAATTTCCTTGATGTACCAACTGATTGCCCTACCAGAGAACGTGCCGGATGGACTGGAGACGCACAGTTATTTTTTAATACGGGAAATTATATGATGGATCAAAGAAGCTTTTTTCATAAATGGCTTCAGGATGTAGTTGATTCACAGAAAGAAAATGGACTTATTTATAATATTAATCCATCAAACCCAAACAATCCTCAGATTTTGGAGTGGCTGTCTGTGGAAGGCGGTGCCGGATGGGGGGATGCTCTTATAATGATTCCATATTATTATTGGAAACGATATGGAGATGACTCTCTTATGAAAAAATTTTGGGAGCCAATGAAAAAGTGTTTTGAATTTTATAAGGGAAGAATGGGAAAGAGAAATCTTCTTTCATTGCTGTATCCACCAAGGACTAAATTTGACAAATATCTGTGTGCTTGTGGAAGAGATTTTGGCGAATGGACAGAACCAGAGGACTGCGCTCCGTCACAATATAAGATGATGATACCCATGGTGGAAGAGGCGACGGCATATCTTTCCTATGATGCAGCTCTTATGAGTGAGATGGCAATGTATATGAAAGAGAATGATCTTGCGGATGAATATAAAAAGATTGCAGAAAAAACAAAAGAATCCTACAACTATTATTTTGTAAAAGATGGAAAGATTGAGACGAATAGAATGTGCAAGTTTGTACGTCCATGCGGATTAAAACTTGTTGATGATAAGGTTAGAAGCGTATTACTCAGTAAAATCGTAAAATTAAATCGTGAGCGTGACTATAAGATTGGTACCGGATTTTTGACGACACCATTTGTATTTGAGTGCTTATCTGAGGCAGGTGAATCTGACGATGCGTATCGCATGCTTGTAAATCCGGAATTGGGATGGGTACAACAGATTAATAATGGAGCAACTACAGTTTGGGAGAATTGGACAGATGATGCATCACTGAATCATTATTCTAAGGGAGCTTGTTGCCAATGGATATTTGATACTGTATGTGGTATAAAACTCAGTGAACAGAAAAATCATTTTATAATTAAACCGCATTTAGTGAGTGATCTAGATGAGATTGAAATGTCATATGATTCTGTTTATGGTAAAGTGGTGAGTGGTTGGAAGCGAGTGGATGGTTCTGTTAGATATCATATTGTTATTCCTGCGAACACTGAGGCAGAGGTTACCTTACCGGGTGAGGAGACAAGAGTTTTATGCGCTGGAAAATATGACCTGTAGGAAGTAGGGAATTTATTCAACCACTTATTCTGTAATGGCTTGATGATGAACAAATTGATGAAATTTTAAAGATTATTCTCCTTGTAGATGAAAAAGGAATTTTGTAATAATGGTTAATAACATACCGATGAGATTACAAATTAATCTTGTAGATGAATTTCCATTTGTAAAGATGTCAGTAAAGGCATAAGTACAGTCACAATCATATAGAACAGTAGACATCGCAACCAAAACTGAATACACAACAACACAGAACTGAAGCCATAAAACTAATGGACGAAAGTGCAGTAAAGTGTGTAGTACAAACGAATAGGAATCATCAGAAAAGGATGATAAGAATACAGTCCATGTACTTGTAGAAATGCAGGTATGTGGATTCCCTATATGAAAGGAAATCATAAGGACAGATATCGCCATCATGTGAGAATGGGACAGTTATACAGTAAGGAAAATCTCAAATATCGTTTAGAATAAATTAAGTTGTATGATTGCGTTGATACTTGTAATAACCTCATCATACTCCAGCGGAGTAAAAAGCAAACCACTTGTGATTTCTTCATAGTCATTTTTATAGGCTTCTGTATCGACAATTTCCTGTAATACCTTATTGATATCAACGCCATCTTTAGCAGAAGGACAAACAGCAAGCTCGGAACGGAGCGAGCGTACGTTTACAATCAAGTCTTTGAAATTATTAGGGATTTCCATGTTGGTGTAGATTTTATGAATGTCATACAAGTGTCTAGAGTGTTTCTCGGTTTTGCCATCAAGGTAATAATCGCAGATGGCAAAGATTTTATCGACTAGAGTTCGTTCTATTGCTTGTGTGGTAATAGGGAATGGCATGAGGTCATATTGCTCGGCAATATCTAGTCTATTAATTTTTTTTAGGAAGCGATACAAATAATTGTCTACCATTCTTGTAACTGTTGGGAATGGTAGGAGTGCTACATAAGTTTCCAATACCAGTTCTTGTTTTAAAAAAGGTGAATTATCATATATGGACGGATAAGAAGCACAGTAGCAGTTGTAGTTCCTACGGCTTCTAGTGTCTTCCAGATTATTGATAGTAAGTTCTAGTGATTCCAAGGTAGAAACAACGGCTTTTTTCAGTTGTTTCTTTCGAGCATCACCTGGTACACCAGATTCTGCGGTGTAGGAGATGTCGATGTCTTCGGAAAAACGGTCTAATAGTTGGTAGCATTTTGTAAGTGATGTTCCACCTTTAAAGACCATATCTTTTAGTTTTGTAGATAGCTTCTTTGTCATGATGCAAATGCATAAATCATCCCCCATTTAATTAGTTTTTTTGCAGTAGCTCCAGTAAGTACAGGAGATACTTCGGAAAGTTGTTTTTTTGTTAAATTACATTTCAACAGATATGCTTGTAGGCGTTCTATCATTTCTGTTTCTGCTAGTTCAGAGTATTTGTCTGCTTGTGATACAGTATCCAGAAATTGTAGGATAGTAGCATTTTCACCGGTAATGCATAGCGATGGACGTTTAATGCGAACGGTCTGACCACCGAGGGTTACAGTTCTGCCTTTTGTGGACTCTTTATTTGTCACGATTTCAAGAACAGCAGGCATCTGTGTGGTTAGTCCTAATTGATTTGCGAAGGATGCACCTGTAATATAGCCATAGGTTTCTGAATTGTTTCCTACATATTTACGTATGATAACAGTAAGAGGATCTAGGTAGGATGTGCCTAATAGTTTCGATGGTTTAGGAATATAGTATATGCCTGTATCAAATCTCCGCAAAAAGCCACTTGCTGCAAGGCGTTTGATTGCCTGTCTGACAGCATTCTCGCTCATATCTGGAATATTTAATTCATTTACGAAAATTGGTTCGTTATACCCAAAGGTTTCTAATAAATACTGTTCAAACATTTTAACATCTCCTTCAATGATAATGTACCATAATTATACCAAATGAGTCAATAAATATGTCAATATTATTTCCGAAGTCGAAGAAAATTATTTATTGTATTGGTTAACATATTTTATAAAAAGTGCTATGAAATTTTAATAGCATTTAAGAGAATGCAGATGTGTTTGCAGTTCGAATTGGAAGTAGACTCTATGCTCACAAGGGCAAGCTGGATGAGTGGCTTTTGAATCAAATCGGGTGCCAGAAATTCGATTTTTCTGAAGACTATGAATTTATTTAGAGACCATGAAATGAGGTGCTGCTAATGCCAATACGCATTGAAACCAATAAGGTTTTATGGTAGAATGGGAACGAAATTTGGAATCCTTTCTGCTCTATAGAGGAAAGGTGGTTTGATGTATAGTAATATAATGACAATAACGGCGCAAAGCCACATAAACAGGAGGTTTTAAGATACAATGGAAAGTTACAAGAAGGAATTCATTGAGTTTATGGTAGAGAGTGATGTTTTAAAATTTGGCGATTTCACATTGAAGAGTGGTCGTAAATCTCCATTTTTTATGAATGCCGGTGCATATGTTAGTGGTTCACAGCTGATGAGACTGGGTGAGTATTATGCCCGCGCGATTCACGATGCATATGGCGAGGATTTTGATGTACTGTTTGGACCAGCATACAAGGGAATCCCACTCGCTGTTATTACAGCAGAGGCATTCTATCGTTTGTACGGTAAGGAAGTAAAATATTGCTCAGATCGTAAAGAAGCAAAAGATCATGGCGCAGATATGGGTTCTCTTCTGGGCTATAAAATCAAAGATGGCGACCGTGTTGTGATGATTGAAGATGTAACAACTTCTGGTAAGTCTATGGAAGAGACTGTTCCAATCGTGCGTGCACAGGGAGATGTTACCATCGTTGGTCTTATGGTTAGTCTGAATCGTCAGGAGGTTGGACTTTCCGGAGACCACAGTAAATCAGCACTTGATGAAGTAGCAGAGACATATGGTTTTGCAACAAATGCCATTGTTTCTATGGATGAAGTGGTAGAGCACTTATATAATCACGAATATCAGGGTAGAATAGTTATTGACGATTCTATGAAGGAGTCTATTGACGCATATTACGCAGAGTACGGCGTACAGTAGAACTGATGGTTATATGAAAAAAGAAAAAAAGGGCAGATATCATGTGTTGTTTGCATTGTATCTGGCATTGTTAATATATTTTTTGTTTTTTGCAGAGTCATTTCGGGAAAGTACACCGGATTATTATCGGTATAATCTGATCCCGTTTCAGGAGATTATGCGTTACCTGCGCTATCATCATTCAATAGGCATAGGCAGAGTATGCTTGAATTTGCTGGGCAATATTATTGGTTTTGCACCATTTGGGTTCTTTTTACCATGTATCAGTACCAGAAAATTAAACTTTGGGGCAGTAACGTTATTTTCCATGGAATTTTCGATTACAGTGGAAGTGATTCAGTTAATTACGCGTGTAGGATGTTGTGACGTGGATGATGTCATTTTAAATACATTAGGTGGCATGCTGGGTTATTTGTGTTACTGGATTTGGAGGAAATATAAGCATGAATCGGAGAAATAGAAGATATAGCGGGCAAAAGAAACCGTTGTCCACACCATCCATTGGCGCAGCTATTGGCGGCGTGGCATCGCTTCTTGTTATGTTATTGGCACTGTTAGTTGCTTCACGTACCGATGGGGCAAGTGCAAATATCGTAGGAGGAATCTGTGTGCTGGCTATGATTTTTTCTGTTGTGGCATGTGTGGTGGGAACACGCATGCTACGCAATGATAATTTTGAAAAAATATCCCGTATGGTAGGCGTCATTGTACCAGCTATTGCAACAGCGTGCTGGATCATCTTATATTGCATTGGAATTTTAATCGGATAGGAATCCAAAAAAGAGAATAGTAGGAAGTAATAATGAGACAGTTGGAACAGATGGAAGAATATGAAGAACGTTTTTCACTTGTAAGTGAACGAATAGAACAATTGGGGCAGGATGCAGAGATGGTAGAGCCATTTGCATCATATTTTCGTGAAGTGGCAGCCTTTCTTTGTCTGGTGAAAAAAAGCTATGCATGTATCGTAGAAAACACATATGAGACATTTTCGTTAGAACAGCGTCAGCAGATGCATGATGCGTTGTATGGCCGCTTACGACCAGAGGTATACGACGAAAGTTATCTGAATCCGGCGTATGCACAGAGCATATTAGGAAAAGAATTGGGTGGTATGCTGAGTATGTTGTATGCCGATTTTTTGTCGACGATACCGGATGCATACGAAGGCCGCTTGGATTTGCTTTGTATCTGGAACGAATTATTTGTAGAAATGCACGGATTTTTCGTGGAAGAGACACAGGAGCAGGAAGATGGGCTGGTTGCTTTTTCGGAAGACTCAAAGCAGTGGATTGCAGGAAATGTAAAAGATGCCATTTATTGGTTTTACCATGATTATGCAGAGATTTTTGTGCCGGATACCATAAATCCGATGATCGATGCTTCGTATGACTTTTTTACCAAATGGATAGAAGAGGCGGATTTGTCAGATAATCGCTATTTATATCGTATTGGTGCACCAATCGGAAGCAATGAGCTTATGATGGCAGATTATTTACGACAGATGCCACAAGAGCAGATTGATGCTATGGCGCACACATTTACGGAAGGGTATCGCAAAGGCTTTGAAGTTACCGGAAAAGACTTAAAGGCGAAAAAGACAGTAAAAATCGAAGCTCCTGTTGGTATGGAGCGCATGGTAAGAGCTGCAATACAGCAGTTTGCCGAGATGGGATTACAGACGACTATTCTGCGGGAAGCTACCATTTCTTTGTATGGCAGAGGCGGTGGAAAGCGTGGCTATTATAGTGTTTCTATGAACCGTCAGTTTGACTATGATCACAAAGATGACAAGGCGTATTATTTTGACAAATCCTTTGTGGAAAGACGTCTGGAAATCATGCGTGATACCTTTGAAAAAGAAAAGGATCAGGCACTTGCTTTTGGTGGTCCGGCGGTTGTTGAGGTCTTTGGAGAAGAGCCATTTGCACCAAAAAATAATGAGGCAAATGCGAAATATACAGATAAGCAGAATTCACTGAATGTTTATAGTGCAATCGAATCCGGAAAAGTCACGAATACGTATATTCCGGGAGAAGCTTACAGTTTTACCATTATCGCATATCCATTGCCGGCAATTGGAGAGCAGTTCGAAGAGATTTTTGAAAAAACGGTATTACTCAATACACTTGACTATGAAAAATATCAAAACATACAGCAGCATATCATTGATGCTTTAGACAAGGGAGAAAGTGTTCATGTGACAGGACGCGGTGCAAACCATACCGATATTACGGTAAAGCTGCATCCATTACAGGATCCGTCTAAGGAGACCATTTTTGAAAATTGTGTTGCCGATGTGAATATTCCGGTGGGTGAGGTGTTTACATCACCGGTGCTTGAGGGAACCAATGGCATCTTGCATGTAACGCAGGTTTATCTGGGAGAACTCTGCTACAAAGATTTGGAAATCACATTTACCGATGGAAAAATCACAGCATATCGATGTGCAAACTTTGCTACAGAGGAAGAAAATAAAAAGTACATTCAGGATAATGTGTTGTATCATCATAAGACGTTGCCGCTGGGAGAATTTGCAATTGGAACGAATACAACGGCATATCGCATGGCAAGGGATTATGATATAACAGACAAATTGCCAATTTTAATTGCAGAAAAAACAGGACCGCACTTTGCTGTTGGTGATACCTGTTACTCTCATGCGGAGGATGTGGCAATGTATAATCCGGATGGAAAGGAAGTCGTAGCGCGGGATAATAGCGTGTCACTGCTTCGAAAAGATGAGGCAACGGCAGATCAGGCATATTTTAACTGTCATACGGATATCACAATTCCTTATGATGAATTGGGAGATATTGTTGTACAGTGCAAAGATGGCAGTACGATAACCATCATTTGCGAAGGTAGATTTGTTTTACCGGGAACAGAAGAGTTAAACGAAGAGTTGGATCGATAAAAACACACAATACAAGGAGGATGAAAGATGGCAAAAGTAGGAATCGTAATGGGAAGTGACTCAGATATGCAGGTTATGGCAAAGGCAGCTGAGGTGTTAGAACAATTAGGGATTGCGTATGAAATGACAATCATTTCTGCGCACAGAGAACCAGATGTATTCTTTGAATATGCGAAGGGTGCAGAGGCAAGAGGATTTAAGGTGATTATTGCAGGTGCTGGAAAAGCAGCGCATCTTCCGGGAATGTGTGCAGCTCTTTTCCCAATGCCGGTTATTGGCATTCCAATGAAGACATCGGATTTGGGTGGCGTGGATTCTTTGTATTCGATTGTGCAGATGCCAAGTGGTATTCCGGTGGCAACGGTAGCAATCAATGGTGGTGCAAATGCCGGTATTCTTGCGGCTAAAATTCTTGCAACAAGCGATGATGAGATTTTACAGAGATTAAAGAAGTACAGTGAAGATTTAAAGGATCAGGTGGTAGAAAAAGACCAGCGCTTACAGGAAGTAGGCTATAAAGCTTATATGGAAAAATAATAGGAAACGATGTGCTAGGATATATTAGGGTGTCTAATATATCCTAGTAGTATTTATTAATGGAAATTCTAAGAACCGGGAATTATAATGGTACTATAGATCACGAGCGTCAAAAGACTTGTTACCATCTAAGTGCTCGTAGTAGCAGGGAGGAAAAAACATGGATTACAAAAAAGCAGGTGTAGATATTGAAGCAGGTTATGAATCTGTTAAGTTGATGAAAAAATACGTACGGGAGACCATGCGACCAGAAGTGTTAGGTGGTCTTGGTGGATTTTCAGGTGCGTTTGATTTAGGATCGATTAAGGATATGGAAGAGCCGGTACTTCTTTCCGGAACAGACGGATGCGGTACAAAGGTAAAACTTGCATTCTTAATGGATAAGCATGATACCATCGGTATCGATGCAGTTGCTATGTGTGTAAATGATGTGGCATGTGCTGGTGGGGAACCACTTTTCTTCCTGGATTACATTGCATGTGGAAAGAATTATCCAGAAAAGATTGCTACGATCGTTAGTGGTGTGGCAGAAGGCTGTAAGCAGTCTGGCTGTGCATTAGTAGGTGGTGAAACAGCAGAACATCCGGGTCTTATGCCAGAAGACGAATATGATCTTGCTGGATTTGCAGTTGGCGTTGTAGATAAAAAAGACATCATCACAGGTGAACATGTAAAAGATGGTGATGTGCTCATTGGCATGGCATCTACCGGTGTTCATTCCAATGGATTCTCTTTGGTGCGTAAGATTTTCGATATGACAAAGGAATCTTTAGATACATATTACGATGAGCTTGGTATGACACTTGGTGAGGCATTGCTTGCCCCTACAAGAATTTATGTAAAAGCTTTAAAGGCAGTAAAAGATGCCGGTGTTACGGTAAAGGCATGCAGCCACATTACCGGCGGTGGTTTCTATGAAAATATTCCTCGTATGCTTCCAGAAGGTAAGCGTGCAGTGGTACAGAAGGATTCTTATGAAGTGCCAGCAATCTTTAAGCTTATGGCAAGGAAGGGTAATGTAGATGAGCAGATGATGTACAATACCTATAACATGGGACTTGGTATGATTGTTGCTGTCGATCCAAAAGATGTGGATAAGACAATGGAAGCAATGCGCTCAGCTGGAGATACCCCATATGTAGTTGGAAAGATTGTCGATGGTGAAAAGGGTGTAGATTTATGTTAAAAATAGCAGTTTGTGTGTCTGGTGGAGGAACCAATCTGCAGGCAATTATAGATGCCATTGTGGCAGGACAAATCCAGGATACAGAGATTTCTGTTGTGATTAGCAACAATCCGCGGGCATATGCCTTAGAACGTGCTAAAATGGCAGGTGTGGAAGGTATTTGCGTGTCTCCAAAATCTTATGAGACAAGAGAAGCTTTTAATGAAGCCTTTCTACAGACATTGGATTCTTATGATGTGGATTTGGTTGTATTGGCAGGATTTTTGGTTGTTATTCCAGAAGCAATGATTCAAAAATATCGTAATCGTATCATTAACATACATCCGTCGCTGATTCCTTCTTTTTGTGGAACCGGATACTATGGATTAAAGGTACACGAAGGTGTTTTAGCAAGAGGTGTTAAGATTACAGGTGCTACCGTTCATTTTGTAGATGAGGGGACAGATACAGGTCCTATTATTTTACAAAAAGCGGTTGCAGTGCAGCAGGATGATACTCCTGAAATATTACAGCGCCGCGTGATGGAAGAGGCGGAATGGCATATTATGCCACAGGCAATTGATCTGATTGCCAGAGGAAAAATCAGCATTGTGGATGGAAAGGTAAGAATCGCGGAGTAAGAAAGTGAGAGGTCGATCATATGAAAATATTAGTTGTAGGTAGTGGTGGACGTGAACACGCCATTTGTATGAGTGTGGCTAAAAGTAAGAGAGTAGACAAAATCTACTGTGCACCGGGAAATGCGGGCATCGGACAGATTGCAGAATGTGTGCCAATCGGTGCAATGGAATTTGATAAACTGGTAGCTTTTGCAAAGGATCATGCGATTGATTTTACCATTATTGGTATGGATGATCCGCTGGTTGGTGGTATTGTAGATGCTTTTGAGGCAGAAGGCTTAAAAGTATTTGGACCGAGAAAAAATGCCGCCATTCTGGAAGGAAGTAAGGCTTTTTCAAAAGATCTGATGAAAAAGTATAACATTCCTACAGCAGGGTATGAGCGCTTTGACAACCCGGACGATGCGATTGCTTATTTGCAGACAGCAAAAATGCCAATCGTTTTAAAAGCAGATGGTCTGGCACTAGGGAAAGGTGTTTTGATCTGTAATACACTTGAGGAAGCTGTCGAGGGTGTACATACCATTATGATGGATAAAAAATTCGGTGATGCCGGAAATACCATGGTAGTGGAAGAATTTATGACAGGACGTGAAGTTTCTGTACTGTCTTTCGTAGATGGAAAGAGCATTCAGATTATGAGCAGTGCCCAGGATCACAAGCGCGCTGGTGATGGCGATGCCGGTTTGAATACAGGCGGTATGGGAACATTTTCACCAAGTCCATTCTATACAAAAGAAGTGGACGAGTTCTGCAAGAAATATGTATACCAGGCTACCGTTGATGCTATGGCAGCAGAAGGAAGAGAGTTTAAGGGAGTTATCTTCTTTGGTCTGATGCTTACAGAAGAAGGACCAAAGGTGTTAGAATATAACGCACGTTTTGGTGATCCGGAAGCACAGGTGGTACTTCCACGTATGAAGAATGACATTATTGATGTTATGGAAGCATGTGTAGATGGTACATTAGACCAGTTGACGTTAGAGTTTGAAGATAATGCAGCAGTGTGCGTTGTACTTGCTTCTGATGGCTATCCGGTTTCTTACGAAAAAGGATATCCAATCACCGGATTTGATAAATTCGATAATGAAGCATATTTCTGTTTCCATGCAGGAACAGCATACAATGATGCAGGACAGATTGTGACAAACGGTGGTCGTGTTTTAGGCATTACAGCAAAAGGTGATGACTTAAAAGATGCGAGAGCGAAAGCTTATGCAGCAACCGAGTGGATTTCGTTTGATAACAAATATATGCGTCATGACATTGGAAAAGCAATTGATGAGAGCTAAAATAAGGACAGTCGAGGGAAGTTTTCCTGCGACTGTCCTTTTTTCTTAAGCAAACCGTTTCTTATCGAAATTGGTTGCAATCGGCCTCATAAAAATAATCAATTGCTTCTAATCTTTTTTCCAAATCTGCCTGATCAATATCTTCTGCCGTACAGAAGTCCGAAAGGCTGGCATAACGGTCTCTTAAATTCATATTCACGACACTAAGTAACATCATAGGGTCCAGCGGTAAATTCATTTTCATTCTCCTTTTATAAAACATAAGAAAGCGAAGATATTTGTTCCACCAAAGGGGAGCGCTTTCTAAGACATATATATTATATGTAAAATCATAAAAAATGCAAATGAAAATGTAGGCTTTCTAATATTAGTCTGTGAACTGCGCAAGTGGCTTTTTGAGCAGTGGATACAGAATCGTGGAAAGAATAACACCGAAAAGTCCCTGTACAATATTGAAAGGAATACCGCTTGCGGAGGAAGCTACGCCTGCTGCGAGGCTGGTGCTTGAAAAACCGTCACCGGTCGCAATAGCCATCAAAAAGATTTCGAATACAAAGTAGCCAAAGACCATGAAGGCTTCACCAATCGTACCGCTGACGGCTGTAAAAGCTGCCTGTTTGCCGGCAGAAACCTCGGAAAGCTTTTTCGTAAAGGCACGGAATATAAGGCTGGCAAAGACAGCAGTGAATGTTTTGATTACAAAAGTAGCTGGGGCATAAGAAAAATAGCCACCAAACAAATCAGAGAACATAGAACCGATACCAGCGGCAAGACCGCCATAAACAGGTCCGAGTAGGAAACCAGACAATAATACAATGGAGTCTCCCGGATGAATGTAACCCATGGTTGGGGTTGGTACTTTGATAATCATGGTAGCTACACAAGTGAGTGCGGCAAATAATGCTGCAAAGATTAGTTTTTTCGTTTTCATATTTTTTCCTCTTCTTTCTATCATTCCGGAAAAAGCAGTTGCTTTTGTGCCGGTAACTGAGTATCATTATATGCATAATTGGTTATATGAAAATAACCATTTTAAACAAATTTGACCATACCAGATTTCAGGTGTGGTGAAACAAAGAGAAACACTGAAAAAATATAATTCTGTGGAGAAAGAGCATGCTGACCTATACATTTGAACAACGAAATGACAAACCGTATTATCAATATTTATATGAGTGTATCAAGGAGGATATTGAGAAGGGGAATCTGACAGAAGGAGCAAAATTGCCATCCAAACGTGCTTTTGCAAAGCAGTTAGGTCTTTCTGTGATGACAATAGCAAGTGCCTATGAGCAGCTGTTGGTGGAAGGCTATATCGTTGCAGAAGAGAAAAAAGGGTATTATGTAGCAGCCGTTCAGCCGCAGATCAAGGCGCAAATGCCTATGCAGCAGGAATTTCCAGAGATATCGAAAGAGCAGGCGGAACGGGCATGGTATATGGATTTTGCATCCAATCATGTGGCACGCGACTGTTTCCCGATGAACACCTGGTCTCATCTGATGCGAGGCGTATTAAATGATGCTGCACAGGATATTCTAAACAGTACACCGCCGCAAGGTGTCTATGTGCTGCGACAGGCGATTGCTTCCCATCTGTTCCATTTTCGTGGGATGCGCGTGGTACCGGAGCAGATTGTCATTGGAGCCGGAACAGAATACTTGTACCATTTATTGATTCAGTTATTGGGGCGTGAGCATATTTACGGAATGGAAAATCCCGGCTATCAGAAGCTGGCAAAAATATATGCAGGGAATGGCGTAAATCATCGGTATGTGGCATTGGATGAACATGGTCTGTCCATGACTTCTTTAAGAGAACAGGAAGTGGAAATCATTCATACATCGCCGACACATCATTTTCCGACAGGGATTGTGATGCCAATTAGCCGTCGCCAGAAATTGCTGGCATGGGCGACAGAAAAAGAAGGGCGCTATATTATAGAAGATGATTATGATTGTGAATTCCGTTTTGGCGGCTTGCCGATTCCAACACTACAAAGTATTGATACGGCGGGGCGGGTGATTTATCTGAATACATTTTCAAAAAGCCTTACCCCTTCGATTCGTATCAGCTACATGGTGCTTCCGCAGGCACTGGTTGAGACGTTTCAGGAGAAGCTGGGCTTTTATGCCTGCACAGTATCGAATTTCGAGCAGTACACATTGGCGGCCTTTTTGCAGCAGGGATATTTTGAAAAACATATCAACCGTATGCGTAATTTCTATAAAAATCATAGAAACCAGGTGATTGCAGCACTAAGATCAAGTGCATTGTGGGAGATGGCATCTATTTATGAGGAGGATTCCGGTTTACATTTTCTTTTGCATATAAAAACAGAAAAAGAGGATGCAGCGATTAAGGAAGAACTGGCAGAAAAAGGGATTCGCTTGCGTAGTATGTCCGATTACAGCTATGAAAAAAATGTGGTTAGTCCGCATACATTTATCATTAATTATACGGCGATTGACCTGCAAAAACTACCGGAAATATGGGGAGAAATCTATAAAGTTTGTAAAGACTAACAATGTCCTCTAGAAAAAACATGAATTTGCTCGAAACCGATTGAAAAATAAACTGTGCGTGATAGAATGATGGATGGAAAATAAGAAAATAAGAAATGTAGGAAAGGAAACAGTTATGTTTGGATTTGGACAGTTAATTGACATTTTGAAAAAAGACCCAAAGAAGATCGTTTTCACAGAAGGAACCGATCCTCGTATTCTTGAGGCATCCTCAAGACTTCTTGCTTCAAACTTTTTGGCACCAATCTTAATCGGTAAGCCGGAAGAAATTGAAGCAGCTGCAGAAGAGAGCGGATTTAATATTCGTGGTGCAGAAATTATCGATCCGAATAATTATGACAGAATGGATGAGATGATTGAGCTTTTTTGTGAACTCAGAAAGAGCAAGGGTGTTACACCAGAACAGGCAAGAGGCGTTCTTTCTCAGGCAAACTACTTTGGTACAATGCTTGTAAAGATGGGTGTTGCTGATTCCTTGCTTGGAGGAGCAACTTATTCTACAGCAGATACTGTTAGACCAGCTTTACAGTTGATTAAGACAAAGCCAGGAAACTCTATTGTATCTTCATGCTTTATCATGGTTCGTCCAGCTGCTACCGGTGAGAACGAAGTACTTGCTATGGCAGACTGCGCAATCAATATTCATCCTACAGAAGATGAATTGGTTGAAATCGCTGGAGAGACAGCAGAATGTGCTAGAATCTTTGGTATTGACCCACAGGTTGCATTCCTTAGCTATTCAACACTTGGTTCTGGAAAGGGTGAAGATGTAGATAAGATGCGTAATGCAGCAGCTAAGACAAAGGCAAAATTCCCGAACCTTCCAATCGAGGGAGAGATTCAGTTTGATGCAGCTGTTTCACCACGTGTTGCTCGTACAAAGTGTAAGGATTCCGAGGTAGCAGGTCATGCAAATACCTTTATTTTCCCTGATATTAATGCAGGTAATATTGGTTACAAGATTGCACAGAGACTTGGTAACTTCGAGGCATATGGTCCAATTTTATTAGGATTAAATGCTCCGGTTAACGATTTGTCTCGTGGATGTAATGCAGCAGAAGTTTATTCTATGGCTATCATTACAGCAGCACTTGCATAAATCATATCACAAGTAATACAAAAGGCGCTCTGCTTATGCAGAGCGCCTTTTTTGGGAGTTTATTATGTTGTTTTAAAACAGCTTCGAAAAGAAGTATTTTTATAATTCACATGCTACGTCGTAAGCTGATTTGATGGCATGATCAATGTTGCTTGGACGTTCACCGGCACAGTCACCAACATAGTGGATTGGCAATGTGCAATTGTTTAATTCTACGACATTCTTTCTTGCACCAACAGCCATAACAACGAAATCAGAAGCAACTTCTACTTTTTCTGTCTTTTCGTCAACTGTCTTCTCAACGATAACCGCATTTTCTGTGATTTCCATCAATTTTGCAGAAGTGAGAACTTTTACTTCATGGCTGTTTAATTCTTCCATCAATGTAGGAAGAACAGTGTTGCTTTCTTCTTTTGCAATCTGATCCATCATTTCAACAATCGTGACCTTGCATCCGCGAGAAGCCAGATATTCAGCTGTTTCTACACCGACAAGTCCGCCACCGATGACAGATACGTTACCAAATACGATTTCCTTCTTTGCAAGAACATCCCATGCACTGACAACCGTTGGAAGGTCTTTTCCAGGAACAGGAATCATTGCATTCGTTGCACCTGTTGCAACGATGACTTCATCGAAGGAAGCGTAATCTTTTTCACAAAATTCCTGACCAAGACGGAAGGTAACATTTAATTCTGGTAATACGTTGCAGTAGTAGTTGATACTACGCATCATTTCTTCTTTTCTTGGTGGAACGCTTGCAATCAGTAACTGTCCACCAATCTGTAATGACTTTTCAAAAATAGTAACCTGATGACCACGTAAAGCAGCAACACGGGCAGCCTCTAAGCCTGCGATTCCGGCACCAATGATAGCAACACGTTTTGCAGTAGCAGCAGGAGTAATCTGACGGCTTCCTTCATAACCATTTTCTGCATTTAAAACACAGCTTAAGAACGCACGGTTTTGAATGTTGTCGGTACAACCCTTGTTACACATCATACATGTTCTGACACAACCTGCGTGGTTGTCTGCACACTTCTTAGCAAAATCAGGATCTGCAAGCAAAGAACGACCAAGTGCGATAATATCAGCAGAACCGCTGGTAAGTACAGCTTCAGCAGCTTCCGGTGTCACAATACGTCCTACAACGGATACAGGAATAGAAACGATTTCCTTGATTTTCTTAGAGTAAGAAACCATAAAGCCGTATGGCTGTGTTCCCATAGCAGGAATGGTATCACCCATATTTCCTGTGTGGTTTGCCTGTGCTACGTGAAGGGTATCTACACCAGCCGATTCCAATTCTTTTGCAAAAATACATGCTTCATCAAATGGAAGACCACCTTTACCACGAAATGCATTTTCACCGAGTGGAGTCACAATAGGAAGTTTATAATCAATAACCATATCTGGAACAACAGTCTTTAAACGTTTTACGAGTGTTAATGCAAAACGTGTACGGTTTGCAAGATCTCCGCCATATGCATCTGTTCTGTGATTTAAAATTGGAGAGCAGAGAGAACCAACCAGACGGTCTCCATGTACTTCAATACAGTCAACGCCGGCTTCCTGTGCTAAAATAGCGCATTTTTCCATGTGCTGGATGATCTCTTCGAGTTCTTCTGCAGTTACTTCGTTTACAAAATGCTGCATATCATGATGCAATTTTGCTCTTGCTTCCTGCATTTTCCCCTGATGGAACAGGTCATTTAATGCGGCAACGTTGTAATCCGGATGGAATAACTGGATTCCAAGCTTTGCACCATTTTCATGGCAAGCATCTGCGAGTCTTTTAAATCCTTCTGCCTGTGCAGGAGAAAAAAGCTTTGGTGTAGGAGAGAATGTTGCAAGAGGCGCAACATCTCCGATTACAATATAACCAACACCACCCTTAGCGAGGCGTTCGTAAAAACGGAAACTCTGTTCACCGATAGAACCGTCTTTTTCCTCATATCCGGTTGTAAGCGGAGGAAACATCAAGCGGTTCTTAAAGGTTGTTTTTCCAACTGCGATAGGTTCTAATAGTTTCATAAGTCATACTTCCTTTCAAGTCTGTTTATTTATTATAATGCCTGCAAGAATGAGAGTATATATTGGTTCAGCTCTTTTCTTGCAGAAGCACTGGCAAAGTTATGGTTTGCACCTTCGATGGTCTGATAGGTGCATGTTCCAGAATAAAGTGTTTCATATTTGTGGCAGGTGGCATCGTCTACTAAATCATCAGCGGTACCGCGAACGATAAGGACAGGACCTTCGTAGCCAGCAGCGGAAGAAAACGGCTCGTACTGGTATAAATCATGATTAAAAGATGTTGCAAAGCAAAGTCCTTCAATATCAGCACTTGTGATGCCTTTTGCCTCCATAGCTTCGGCGCGTTCCTTACATCCAAACCACATACCGGCGCCCGGACACATAAGAATCAATGCGTAAGGGTTTACTCTTGGAGCAGCAGTAGCGGCTGCGTAGCCGCCCATGCTCTGACCGGAAAGAATTACCTTTTCCGGATCAGCAAAATCCTGCTGTTTTGTCCAATTCATGATATCTTCAATATCTTCAAGAATGCCGGTAAATGTCATATCTTCAAATTCTCCATCACTCTCCCCGTTTCCGAATAAATCGAAACGTACGCTGGCAAAACCGTGCTTTGCAAGAAATCTTGCCGTTTGCGTATAACTGTTTTTATAGCCGCTCTTATTTCCAGTAAAGCCATGTACATTTACAATGGCAGGAAAATGTGAACCCTCATCCGGGATATCTACAATGCCGCGTAAAACGTGACCGGAACGATTGGTAAGTTCGACTTGTCTGATCAATGTGATTTACCTCTTTTCTAAAAATTATTCAGCGTTTGCAGCTTTTCTCTTATCTGCTAACTGCTGTAACATTTCTTCTGTTTTTTCTTTGGTTAATGGATATACAAACTTTAATACAAGTACAGCTAATAAGTAACCAACAACATATAAGCCAGTATAAGTTTTCCAGAGATTTCCAGCGAAAGCGTCACTCTGTACTTTCAGATTTACGTTAAATCCAGCGATGGCAAGTGCGAAACTACTCATACTTCCAGATACTGCATTTGCAAGTTTACGGAAGAAAGTGTAAGCAGAGTAAACAATACCTTCATTACGCTTTCCAGTCTGTAGTTCCTGATAATCAATGGCATCATTTACAAGTGCCCAGATCAATACCTGGAAACCGCTGACACCAAGATAACAGATACCGTTGATGATGATAAAGAGCAAAGGATTCTTCATTGGGAAGAAGAATAAAATGGCAAATACAACGACAGAGAAAGTAGCACTGTACATAATCCATTCTTTTTTACCAAATTTCTTTGCAACGAACTTGATACCAACGAAAGCGATGAGTGACCAAAGGACACTTAACATACCAGAAATTGCCATAATAGCAACGTTTCCGAAGTAGTCACGGAATAAGTAGGTGTTCAGTCCGTTCACCATACCTGCGCCAACGATACCGATAAAGCTTGATAACATAACACCAAGCAAAGCTTTGTTTTTGGTGATAGCTTTTAATACCTGTAAGTAATTGAGTTTTTCTTTTTCTTCTTTGATAGGTTCTGTAATGACACGTTCTTTACACCAGTTTGCTGTAATCATTAAGCAGATGAAACCGATAACGGCGCAGATAGCAGCCATAATCAGGAAATGACTAGGTACCGGCTGGTTATCCTTGTAAAGGAATAATGGACCAGCGATAACGATAACCGTCATAAAAATGGTTCCGCCAAGACTTCTGTAACGGGAAAGGTCTGTACGCTGGTTAACGTCGTCTGTCATTACACTGGAAAGACTTCCGAATGGTACGTTGACGCAAGTGTACATAATTTCGTATACAACATAAGTGATGAACATATATGCAAGACGGGCACCATATGCGAAGTTACTTACATTGGCGAATCCTAACACACAAAGAACAGCGGTTGGGAATGCAAAAAATTTAATCCAAGGAATAAATTTACCTTTTCCTGTGTTTTTGTGGCTATCAACCAATGCACCGATGAGTGGATCGTTGATGGCATCCCATAATTTGGTTACTAACATTAAGATACCGACGTGTACTGGATTTACTTTTAATACCAATGTGTAAAAAATTGCCAGATACATAGCACGGAATTGTTCCGTACAGCAACACCCTAAATCCCCCAGAGTGTAGCCGATTTTGTCCTTCATAGAAAAAGGTCTTGTTTCTTTCATAATAAAATACCTCTCGTTTTATAATGTTTTGGTAGCTACAATATTATTATAGAAACAAAAAAAGAAGTCACATATACAAAAATTGCTTGCAAACTACGAAAAATTGATATATCGTTAAAATTGACAAAATGAACAAAAAATATAGGAAAGGAATGTGCAAAGTGAACATATGAAGAGACAGGGATATGAAATGGAGTATGTAAAGATTGTGGAGAGCGGTCAGAGAAGCTTTGGACAAAACAATCGTCATACCATTATTTTTGTGGTTGGCGGTGTTTCCTATTTGCAGGCGGAGGAAAAGCACGAAGTCTGTATGATGGAGGATCTGATTTTTATCAAACCGGGAAATCGTATCAAATTGGAATACCGAAAAAACAAATATCCGTTGGAACTTTATGTTCTTTATATTGGGTCGGATCTGCTGCAGGTTCTTTCAGATGAGCATACAGATTTGAATGCCTCGTTTGATGTCGTACCATTTCAGGTAAAAATGGTACATGCAGAGAGTGAAGGGGCAATGCTGATCAAGAACATTTCAAAAAAACTGTATGCAATGGCAACAGAAGAACAAAAATTTGCACATGCCTTGTATGAGAAGAGTCTGTTATCCATGCTGCTCATTTTAGCGTTGCGCTCGTCTGTGCAGGAAGACAGGCAGCATAAGGTGAATAAGAAAAAACATGTGGTGATGGATGATATCTTTATTTATATTAAGGAACATTTAACGGAGGATATTACGCTAGAACGTTTAGAGGATGAATTCTATGTCAGCCGGTATCACATTGTAAGAGAATTTAAAAAAATGACTGGAGAGACACCACATGCTTATATTGTAAAGGCAAGACTTGACCTTTGCAGACGTTATATTGAGCAGGGAAAAAGCATTCGCGAAGTGTATGAACTGGGGGGATTTGGTGGGTACAACCATTTCTTTCGGGCATTTAAGAAAGAATATGGTGTGACACCTATGCAATATTATAAGAATTTACAGATTGATCGAAGTGTGGATGAAAAATCACGCATTTCCTAATGCTGTCATATAGTAAAGAGACGATGGCTGCAGGAGAAAAAAATGGATGTGACAACACCAGGAAAAATAGGATTTGCATCTTCAGGAGAACTCGCAATTGAATTATATGATAGTAGTAACAGAGGACCGGTGCGTGGGGCACAGGTGAGCATTTACCGGGCGTCAGATGGCGAGAAAATAGCCAGTTATGTTTCGGACGAAGCAGGACAGATTCCGGATATACGTCTGGAAACACCGCCGTTAGAATACAGCTTAGAATCGCAGGCAATGGGGATACCTTATGGACAATATAATATCGTGGTAGAAGCTGCAGGGTATGAAACGTTAGAACTGACAGATGCGGAGGTATTGCCGCAGGAATTGTCACTACAGCCGGTTCCTTTGATTCCCGTGGGAAGTATGACAGGAAAAACAGAAGAAATTGTGGTGCCCGGCAATACGCTTTATGTACCGGCAACACCGAAAATTCCAGAGACAGAGGTAAAACCGGTCACAGAAACCGGAGAAATTGTTTTAAGCCGTGTGGTGATTCCAGAGTATGTTATTGTGCATGATGGAGTACCATCAGATGCAAAAGCGAAGAATTATTATGTGACATATCCGGATTATATCAAAAATGTGGCATCCAGTGAAATCTATGCGACCTGGCCGGATGCTGCAATTCGTGCAAATGTACTTGCCATTATGTCATTTACGTTAAATCGTGTTTACACAGAATGGTACCGTGGCAAAGGGTATGATTTTACCATTACATCATCAACGGCATATGATCAAAAATGGTCTTATGGACGTACTATCTTTGAATCAATTTCGCAAGTGGTCGATGAAATGTATACCAATTATCTGGCACGACCAAATGTCAAGCAACCAATTTTGACGCAATATTGTGACGGGAAAAATGTACGATGTCCAAAGTGGCTCAGCCAGTGGGGCTCGAAGGATTTGGCAGATCAGGGACTTCGCACTATAGAAATTCTTCGCTATTATTATGGTAGTAATATCTATATTAGCACAGCAGAAGAAATCAGCGGCATACCGACATCCTGGGCAGGAGAACTGTCCGTGGGTTCAGAAGGGAAAAAGGTGAGCCAGCTGCAGGAACATCTGAATGTGATTGCAGGGGATTACCCGGCGATTCCGCGTGTGGCTGTGGATGGTATTTATGGACCTTTGACAGCGGAAGCGGTGCGTACCTTCCAATCTGTTTTTGGACTGCCGGCAACAGGTGTGGTAGACTATCGTACATGGTATAAAATTTCCCAGATTTATGTGGGTGTGACAGGAATTGCAGAGTTATAAAAAATAACAGAGATACTGGAAAAGAGGAAATACAATGGCAAAATGGCTGGTATATAATAAACGGGCAGATTTTAAGGCAATAGGAGAAAAATATCATATTGATCCGGTGGTGGCGCGGATTCTCGTAAATCGTGATGTGGGGGATGATGCGTCCATTGCCGCGTATTTGCATCCGTCTAAGAAGGATTTCGGAGATGCCGGTTTGCTTCAGGATATGGACAAAGCGATTGCTCTTTTGCAAAAAGCCATACAGCAGAATACAAAGATTCGTATTATTGGTGATTATGATATTGATGGTATTCAGTCTACCTATATTCTGCACCAGGGTTTGCTTCGGGTGGGAGCAGATGCAGATTACGCAATCCCTGACCGTATTGAGGATGGGTATGGTGTTAATATCCGTTTGATGGAACGATGTGTTATGGATGGAATCGGGCTTGTCATTACCTGTGATAACGGGATTGCGGCTGCCGAGGCGATTGCCTATGCCAAAAAAGAGGGGATGGCGGTAATCGTAACAGACCATCACGAAGTCCCGTATGAACTGGTGGATGGAAAAAAAGAATATCATTTGCCACCGGCGGATGCAGTGATTGATCCAAAACGTGAAGACTGTGCATATCCATGTAAGAAGTTATGTGGGGCTGTCGTGGCATGGAAGGTGATCTTACAACTGTATCAACAGTATGGGATTCCAGAGGAAGAAGCCATGGCATTTATTGAGAATGCTGCTTTTGCAACCATTGGTGATGTCATGGAACTGGTTGAGGAAAATCGAACCATTGTTGCACTTGGCTTAGAACGTTTGCGTCATACAACAAATATAGGAATGCAGACATTGATAGCGCGCTGTGATCTGCCGATGGAAAATATAAGTGCGTATCATGTTGGCTTTGTGCTGGGACCATGTTTAAATGCCAGTGGCAGATTAGATTCTGCGACGAAGGCGCTGCAATTGTTAGAGGCAAAAGATACAGCAGAAGCGGTGCGTCTGGCAGAAGAATTGCGACAATTAAATGAAGAACGGAAAGTGATGACCGAACAGGGGATTGCGCAGGCCATTCGTGAGATAGAACAAAAGGAGTTCATGCAGGATGCTGTATTGGTGGTATACTTGCCAGCCGTACATGAGAGTGTCGCTGGCATTATAGCAGGACGCATCCGGGAACGATATGAACGCCCCACCTTTGTTTTGGTGGATGCCGCAGATGGAGATGGCGCAAAGGGAAGCGGAAGATCGGTGGAAGGATTTTCTATGTATGATGAGATGTGTAAATGTAAAGAACTTTTTTCAAAGTTTGGCGGGCATCCGATGGCAGCAGGCTTGTCTCTTCCCAAGGAACAGATTGAAAAGTTTCGGGAAGAAATCAATGCGAATACACAGATGACAAAAGAAGAAATGCAGACAGTGATTCATATTGATGTGCCAATGCCATTTTCCTATATCCGTGAAGATTTGATTTCGCAATTAGAAATCTTAGAACCTTTCGGAAATGGGAATCCAAAGCCTATTTTTGCCCAGAAAAATGTACGCATTATGCGAAAAATCCCAATTGGAAAGCAAAAACAATTTTTGCGTATGGACTTGCAGGGAGAAGACGGATTTTGCATGGAAGGATTGTATTTTGGGGATGTGGATGCGTTAGAAGAAATAGAGCAGGAGAAAGGATGCATTACCATCACATATTATCCACAAGTCAACGAATATCGTGGCAGAAAAACCTTGCAAATTGTGGTTTCCAATGTCTGCTAGTTCATTTGACATAGAAAGAAGAAAATATACCGGCGCAGTTGCATAATACTACAAAAAAATGTAAAATACTTGTTATACATTTGTGTAAGAAAATGTATGAATGGAGGGATGCGCAGGCATGTTTCATAGTAAAGAAGTGAAGCAACAGTTACAGCAGGCTGAAAATCTCAAGACGCAAGTAGAAGCGTATGAACAGTTGCTACAACAGGTAGAAAAAAATGTAACTGAAACACAGATGGATGTGGACCAGATGCAGATGAGTGCAACCAAGATGGATCGTAGTCTTACAAAGGTCGTAGACTATGCAAAAGATACAAGAGATGATCAGCAGGTCATGGAACAAGGCTTGCAGGAGGCTGTGGACACATTGCGCCAGGAAAGTCTGCAGATGCAGCAGTTAGAGGAGCAGTGTGATAAGCATACTGATTTTTTACAAAAACAGGAGACGGCACTTGCAGCTTTGATGGAACAGAGTAAGCATTATACAGGTTATGCAAAGTCTCTTTCCGAAGGCTCCAACAAAGAAATTGCAGAAAGTAAGCGCTTGCAAGAGCAGATTTCAGGTTTAGAGAAAGTGACCGGTTCCATCAGTGCACTGGCGTTACAGGCAGCAATCGATGCAGGACGTTTGGGAGATAGTGGAAGCGATTTTATCCGCAGTGCAGAGCAGATTCGATCCCTGGCAGAAGTTTTCGGCGCCAGATTGACGGATACCATTGCACAGACGAATACATTACAAAATGAGATGGCGCAGATGAATACACAGATTCATCAGTTCATTGCCCTGCTCAAAGAAAATAACCAGTTGCTCGGCAAGATTACAACAGATGTCAATGGATGGAATACAGAACAGCAGCAGACGACATCGCAGGAAGAGAAGATGACACAGTTGGTAGAATCGCTGCTTGCATATCAGGGGCGCGTGGCAGAGGGCTTGCGCCGTCAGGAATGTATCTTAGAAGAAATGGAAAAAATTGGTGCCTGCTATATGGAACAGCAGGATAGTACCAGTCATATGGAACAGAGCATATCCCATATGAAACAGGCTTTTTCCGACAACGCGTAACATGAGATACTGGTAAAGGGAGCAATACATTTACATATAAAAGAGAACAACAAGGGGGACTATAACATGGCAGAACAGGTATATCAATTTGCCTCAGCAGATGGGGTTACACAGATTCATGGCGTAAAGTGGACGCCGGAAGGACAGCCGGTAGCTGTGCTTCAGATTGTACACGGAATGGTGGAATACATAGAGCGTTATCGTTCATTCGCAGAATTTTTGAACAGTAAGGGTTTTGTGGTTGTTGGTCATGATCACATCGGACATGGGGAATCCGTATCTTCACCGGAAGAATGGGGCATTATGCATGCAAAACATCCAAGCGATATTATGGTAGAAGATATTTATGCCAACTATAAGCTGACCAAACAAGCGTATCCATCACTTCCATATTTTATTATGGGACACAGCATGGGCTCTTATATGACAAGAAAATGTCTGAGTGTCAAGGCAAAAGAGATGGATGGTCTGGCTGGAGCAATCATTATGGGAACCGGTACGGAAGCAAGCGGAACCATCAATGCAGGACTTGCATTTATCAATTTCTTATCCTTTTTCCGCTCAGATGAGTACCGCAGTACTATGGTCAGAGATATGACCTACAGTGCACCATACAAGCAGTATGATTGCACGGGCGCAACACCGGATAACAGCTGGCTGACAAAAGATGTAGAGGTCGTGAAAAAATACTATAGCGATCCAAAATGTACCTATACGTTTTCCCTTGGTGCATATCGTGGCTTGGTAGAATCTACAAAGTACGATAATGACCCAGCTAATATTGCTAAGATGAAAAAGGATTTACCAGTGTTCTTTGTATCAGGCGCGTGTGATCCTGTTGGAAATATGGGTAAAGGTGTTGAGGCAGCCAGAGATAAATTTGTTGCTGCCGGCATGCAGGATGTATCTTTGAAGTTATATGATAATGACCGCCATGAGATTTTGAATGAGACAGATCGTGAAGTAGTATATGAAGATCTGTACGCATGGATGCAAAAGAAGATGAAAGCCTAGTGCAGTTTGTTATGCCATGCGTTTGCGATATTCCGATACGGTCATATTGTAATAATTTTTAAAAGCGGTATGAAAATGATTTGGATAAGAATATCCCAGTCTTGTTGCTATTTCGGCAATCGAGAGGGTATCTTCCTTTAAAAAGGTGACAGCAGCAGCCATGCGCGCTTCTGTTCTTTTCTGGAGAAAATTCTTTCCGTATCTGTTATAGAGCATACGGCTGGTTTGTCTGGTACTGAGTCCCAGACGGCGGGCAAGCTCTTTTAACGTAATGGTATCGTATTCAAGCAGAAAGCTGTCTTCGATGAGAATATAGGCTTTGACAAGCGGGATTGGAATATTCGTGATGACGGCATTGGAGTCGGGTTCATAATTGCGCAGCATTTTGACTAGAAATTGCATAAAAAGAGCGCGGAGCATGACCATAGTCGCAGAGCCGGGTGAGGATAATTCTTCGTGAATCTGTTCTAGTGTTGGTTGTAGGTTTGCACAATCCTTACCATACCAGAAGGGATAATGTAAAAATGGTTCCAGGACGTCTTTATCAGAATCATTTTTCGTCGTGTTGTGTACGCTCTCAATTCTTAAATAAATACAATATTCATATGTCGGGTCGCTTGTATCAGAGAACTGCTGATGTTCGATATGAGGACCTGTTGTATAGAGGATATCCGGATACAATTCATAGGAACACTGATTACGAATCAGTGTTCCTTTTCCTTTTGGAATAAAATGTATCTCATAGCTGTTCGAACCGTGGGCATGTGAAGGCGTGTTCCACGTCTGACATTCATAAGTGAATTTTAATATCGTAATCTGATAATTCCCTATCGTAAACATAATGTTTAAGTTGTCGTTTTTCATAAGAACACCTCATTTTGTACGCTAAGTGGACATGTAAGTGTGTGATATGTCACCTTATAATGTATTATTATCGTACTATAGATTCTATAATGAAAGCAAGAACAGAATTGGTATTTTATAGAAAAAGGAGGATGCCTATGATACTGGATGCACATTTGCATCTTTGGGACAAGCAGGCCGGACGTGTGGAAGGCAGGCCTGTGATTGCACTTAAGGATGGAAGAAGTGATTTCGGCGGACAGGTGCGTCAGATGATGCCGCCTTACATGGTAGACGGCAGAAATACGGCAGAAATGCTGTTTGCCAATATGGAATATGCGGGCGTGAGTGGATGCGTCGTGACGCAGGAATATATTGATGGTAATCAGGATAACTATCTTTTGGAATGCAAGAAAAAGTATCAGGAGCGGATGAAGATATGTTGTCTGTATGAGGAACAGAAAATCGCCGATGATTGGGTGGAACAGTTTGATGGAATTAAAATCTGCGGAGGAAGATTAAAGGATCAGAATCTGCTGCATCACAAAGCGGTTTTTGAACAGGCAAACAGACTTCATAAATTTATTTCGATCGATATGGCAGAGGGAAATCTGCAAGTGGGTCAAATGGAACAACTGATTGCAGAATATCCGCATCTTAGAATTGCAATCGGACATTTTGGAATGGTTACGGTGGAAGGCTGGAAAGAACAGATTGCACTGGCAAAGCATGAGCATGTCTATGTCGAAAGTGGCGGTATCACCTGGCTTTTTCACAGAGAATTTTATCCATATCCATCAGCAATCAGAGCGATACGTCAGGCAATCGAAATATGCGGAGTGGATAAATTGATGTGGGGAAGTGATTACCCGCGTACGATGACAGCGATTACATACGATATGAGTAAGGATTTTATTGAAAAAACAAAGGAACTGTCAGACGAAGAAAAAGAAAAATTCCTAGGTGAAAATGCAAAAAGATTTTATGGATTTCAGGAATTAAAGATACCGGAAAAAATAAAGAATATGGTTGAGTAGGAGGGTGCACATGATAGTAAAAGGTACATATTTTCAAAACAGTGAGACAAATCCATTGGTGTATGGGGATGTTGAAATTCACAATATCAAGAGGAGAAGATTGCGTGGAGAAGAGGAAAAAGAAGGCATTCTGGCAGAAAGTGTTTTCGTTGGATTTTGTGGAACGGATTATACCTTGATGCATATGGGAAAGGAGAATAATCTAAGTCACAAGTTTCCGGAGGGATGCAACCGATTGATCAATGGCCACGAAGGTGTGGTATGGGTGCCATCGGAAAATCGTTTTGCTATTGTGTTGATTCGTGGCGGCAATAGTTATGATCCAACGAGATTTACAGAGGAAGAAACTTATTTTGAATATGGCTGCGATCAGGCCGATGGTTTGTTTTCCGATAAAAATTATTATAACCCGGATATGTTGTTAGAAATACCGGATGGCTATGTAAAGGATGGAAAAATATCACTTACGCTTTGTAAAAGACTGGTGTTTAGTGATCCATATGCCTGCATGATTTTCCAGAGAGAACGTATGGAGGATCTGGGAGAGGCACAGAATTTCAGGGTTAAGATGGCACAGTATAAATGCAGTGAGGAAAAGGCGAGGGAAATCGCAAGAAAAGAAACCTTTGACCGGGTGTGTATTTTTGGACTTGGAACAACGGGGATGTTTATCGGAGATCTGATCCATCAAAGATATCCCGATGCAAAAATTGTGTTTGTGGCAAGAAGTGAAGAGAACAGTCCAAAGGTTTCCTTTGCCATCAAGCAGGCAAAAGCATCTTATGTTCGGAGTGCATTTGATACGAAAGAGGAACTTGCAGAGGCAATCAAGGAAAAACTGGGTGGAACAGCAACCGTGTTTATTGGCTCGAGTGGAGCAGAAATTGAGCATGAAATAGCTTTTAAGTATGGTGTGCTAGGCTGCAATGGTATCTACAATTCGTTTTCTTTAGGACCGGATGTTACGTTTGATACGATGCCTTTTGGATTTAAGAATCAGGTGATTTTTGGTTCCATTAATTTCCGGCAGGATCATATGGAGGAAGCCATCCGGATTCTGCAGAACAGCTGCTATGACGAAATCGTGGAGCTGATTGATAAGGAAACATTTACAAATGACCCTGTGGGTGCATATGAAAATACCATTTACGCCAAAGGGGCACCGATGAAAACAGCAGTGATATGGAATGAAGATTATGTTGATGGAGGAAGATAGGACACAGATGGATGGTTTTGAAGCAGCAGTGTGTGCGGATTTAGAAAAAATCCGCACGGATGGAGCGTATGCACGGGTGCAAGCTACACTTTCTTGCTAAGAAATGCCCAGAATTTCTTGAGTGGAGCAAGATCGCCTTGAATTTCTTCTACTTTCAGGCGGTTTGCTTCACTAAATCCGACCAAAATATCATGATTTGCTTCGGAAAGATAATCGATAATACCATCGATATCGGATTTGATATTCTTTGGACAATGAATATACTGGCGCTTGGCAGCAGTAATGTGCAGTGTATAAGAAATACTAAAATGATGCCACAAAAACTTGTGAAGCGTCGAATATTTATAAATCCAGATCATCTCGCTGATTGGCACAATGGCGACACCAAAGCGGGAAGTTTCTATAAAATAGTGTTCGGTAATGAACATATCTTCGGTTGCCAGCTGTGGAAGAGTAGCAAGCTCTTCCTCGGCCTGTGCCAAAATTTCTCTTGGTTTCCCATAATAGCGTAATCTTCGGACAGGTGAAGATAGTACAGGAAAGGCAATATAAATGCCATAACACACAATACTGATAAAAGCATAGAGCCCACTGATGACATACACCGATAAGAAAACGACGGTGGCAAAGTCTGTGATGTCTGGCTGTGAAATCATATAAGGTGATATCGTTGATGCAATACCATCCTGTGACCAGGCAAGATCCTCAGATAGATACAGAAGTAACTTGTTCATGGCATGGGAATTATATAAAATCTTGCCACAAATGGTAATCTGATCAATCACAGGAAGTCCCTGCTGGGAATCGTCCGGATTTAAAAGGACGATGATGCAATCATCTTCCATAATCGTGTAATAGTAATAACCAACCGTGGTGTCGAGCCAGCGTTTGGTATATCCGGTAAAATACAGATTCGAAAGAGTGATTTCGATATAGCGGCCATTTTTATCATATAAGGATGCAATATCTTCGTTTTCGTCTGCTACAACGGGATGCATCATGTCATTGACTGGATAAAAGAACGCAATTACTGCCAGAATGACAAGATAAATAATAGGCGAAACGATTCTATGTTGATAAAAGGAGCGGATACTCCTGCTGATATAATGTTCAAAGTTTTCTTTCATAAGCGATTTAAACTCCAATAAATTCTTTCTTTCAGTATAAGGTTTGTACTGGTTATTTTCAAGAAGTGTAATCATCACTTTTCATTTGCATTTATGGATAAATATGATAGTATTACATATGGTAAAAAAGGTTTACTGGAGAAGTATGCCTTTTGACAGAAAAGAGGGAATATGGCAACATACGAAAGTTTTGCAGAGGTCTATGACCTTTTTATGGATAATGTACCATATGATGTCTGGAAAACGCATCTGTTGGACATTTTAGGACAATATCATATTACGGATGGTCTGGTGGCAGAACTTGGTTGCGGTACCGGTAAGATGACCAGACGATTGGCAGAAGCCGGTTATGACATGATTGGTATTGATAATTCCTATGACATGTTAAGCATTGCTATGGAACATCCGGCAGAGGATATTTTATATCTGTGTCAGGATATGCGTGCATTTGAATTGTATGGAACCGTTGCAGCCGTAATCAGCGTGTGTGATTCCATGAATTATATTGTAGAATATGAGGATTTGGTTGAGGTCATACGTCTTGTGAACAATTATCTGGATCCGGGCGGTGTTTTTGTATTCGATGTGAATACCTTATATAAGTATCGTACCCAATTAGCAGATCATACATTTGCGGAAAACCGGGAACAGGGCAGTTTTATATGGGAAAATACGTTTGATGAGGAAAGCCGGATCAATGAGTATGATTTAACACTGTATATACAGGACGAAGAAGATGCGGACTATTTCATGCGTTTTGAAGAAGTACATTATCAGCGTGCCTATGAGATCGCAGAAATACAAAAAGCGCTGCAGGAAGGCGGCATGGAGTTTCTGGGTGTTTTGGATGCGGATACGATGGATGTGGTGCAGGAAACGACAGAGCGCATGTACGTGATAGCAAAAGAACAGGGAAAGAAAAGAGGATAACGATGAGTGGATATAAAGATTACATTGTAAGAGCAACAGCAGCAGATGACGCGATTCGTGCATTTGCAATCACATCAAAAGATCTGGTGGAGTTTGCCAGAGAGAGTCATAACACCAGCCCCGTTGTTACGGCTGCACTTGGACGTATGCTTTCAGCGGGAGCCATGATGGGGATTATGATGAAGGGCGATGACGATTTGCTTACGTTGCAGATTCAGGGAAGCGGTCCGATGAAGGGCATCACAGTCACAGCAGATGCAAAAGGGCATGTCAAAGGCTTTGCAAATGTAGCGGATGTCATGCTGCCGCCGAATAAAGATGGCAAATTAGATGTAGGCGGAGCTATTGATCTTGGTATCATGCGTGTCATCAAGGATATGGGATTAAAAGAACCATACGTTGGAACTGTGCCGCTTCAGACAGGAGAGATTGCAGAAGATCTGACATATTATTTTGCAACAAGTGAGCAGGTGCCATCTTCGGTTGGCTTAGGTGTTCTTATGAATAAGGATAACACCGTAGCGCAGGCAGGAGGATTTATCATCCAGCTCATGCCATTTACGTCAGATGAAATCATTGAAAAACTGGAAAATAATATCAAAGATCTGCCATCCGTTACAACCATGTTGGCGGAGGGAAAGACACCGGAACAGATGTTAGAAACTGTTTTAGACGGATTTGAGATGACCGTTCACGAGACTGTGGACGCGGGATTTGTCTGCGATTGTTCAGCAGAACGCGTTGAGAGAAGCCTATGCAGTTTAGGGGATGAGGATGTAGCAGATATTATTGCAGAAGGAAAGCCGATTGAGGTGAAATGTCAGTTCTGTAATAAAGCATATAATTATACGGTGGATGAATTAATCGCTATGCGTAAGCGTAAATAAAGTATCGGAGAGCGTATGAAAGACGGATTTATCAAAGTTGCGGCAGTAACACCACAGGTGCGTGTGGCGGATGTCGCATATCATGTACAACAAATCGAAGAGGCAATGGAACAAAGTGCAAAAGCAGGTGCTATGATTACCGTATTTCCGGAATTGTGTCTGACCGGCTACAGCTGTCACGATCTGTTTTATCAGAGAACGCTTTTGCAACAGGCAAAGAGTGGGCTGCTTTCATTGGCAAAAAAGACAGAGAATCTCGCTGGTATTTACTTTGTGGGATTGCCGTGGGAATGGCAGGGAAAGTTATACAATGTTGCAGCGGCGTTGCATGGAGGAAAAGTGCTTGGTCTTGTGCCAAAAACCTATTTGCCAACGTATGCGGAATTTTATGAGGGAAGACAGTTTACGCGTGGTATGCAGCAGGTGGTTATGGCAAATTTGTCGGGACAAAAAGAGGCAATCCCCTTTGGCACAAATCAGTTATTTGCCTGTCGTGAAATACCGGAACTTGTAATTGCATCGGAACTGTGTGAGGATTTGTGGACACCATGCCCGCCATCGGGAGCACATTGTATGCATGGCGCAACGGTGATTGCAAATCTTTCTGCCAGTGATGAAGTGACAGGAAAAAATGCTTATCGAAGAAGTCTGGTGGCAAATACATCTGCCCGTCTTTACTGTGCTTATTTATATGCGAGTGCGGGAGAAGGGGAGTCAACCCAGGATGTGGTGTATTCCGGTCATAATCTGCTTGCAGAAAATGGAAGTATTTTGGCAGAAAGTGAATTGTTTGCTACCGGTATGATTACAACGGAAATTGATGTCTATGCGATTGCAAGTAAACGCCATATGATGTCAACTTATGAGAGTAAGCCGGATGATACCTATTATGTGAGTGAATTTTCACTGCCGCAGGTTGAGACGCCATTGACACGATTTATTGATAAAGCGCCATTTGTACCGTCAGATGAGGCGACACTGCGTAAGCGATGTGAAGAAATATTAGATATTCAATCCATTGGTCTGAAAAAAAGATTGGCACATACGGGCGCAAAAACAGCGGTCATTGGTATTTCCGGAGGTTTGGATTCCACATTGGCACTTTTGGTGACGGTGCGAGCCTTTGATATGTTGCAGCTTGCTCGTACAGGAATTATAGCGGTTACGATGCCGGGATTTGGAACGACAGACCGCACGTATCAGAATGCAGTGTCCATGATCAAAAGTCTGGGCGTAACCTTTAGAGAAGTATCCATCAAAAAAGCGGTACAGGTACATTTTCAAGATATTGGACAGGATGAACATTGTCATGATGTTACCTATGAAAATGGCCAGGCAAGAGAACGTACACAGATTCTGATGGATATTGCAAATAAAGAAGGCGGTATGGTCATTGGTACGGGAGATATGTCAGAACTTGCACTTGGCTGGGCAACCTACAACGGAGATCATATGTCTATGTACGGCGTTAACGCATCCGTACCGAAGACACTGGTCCGTTATCTGGTTCGTTATTATGCAATGTATTTGGCAGATGAGAAATTATCGAAAGTGTTGTATGATGTGTTAGATACACCGGTTTCGCCGGAACTTTTACCACCGAAAGATGGCGTGATTGCACAGAAAACGGAAGAACTGATTGGACCATATGAATTGCATGATTTCTTTTTATATCATCTGATGCGTTATGGCAGTGAGCCAACAAAGACCTTTCGCATGGCAAAATATGCATTTGCGGGAGAGTATGATGATGCGACCATTTTAAAATGGATGCATACATTTTATCGGAGATTTTTTACGCAGCAGTTTAAACGTTCATGTTTGCCGGACGGACCAAAGGTAGGAACGGTAAGTTTGTCTCCGAGGGGAGATCTTAGAATGCCATCCGATGCATGTGCTAACTTATGGTTAGAACAGATTGCATCGTTAGAATAGAGAGCAGGGATAAGAGAAAGGCAGTTATTATGTTAAAGTTATTTTCAAAAAAGAACGAAGAAGCAACAGAAGAGACAGAAGCAAAAAAAGTAAATACTCAAAAGGTAGCCATTATCTGCGGTAGTGTAGCGGGAGCACTTTTGGTAGTGTTTGTTGGATTTGGTATCTTTTTCCAGAGCCATTTCTTTTTCCGTAGTACAGTAAACGGCGTCAGTAGCTCAGCTGCAAGCACATCTGCAATCAAAGGCAGATTGGAAGATGCGGCAAAAGGTTATGAACTTGCCATTGTGGATGACAAAGGAAAGAAACAGGTGCTTTCTTCAGAAGATTTGGGATTGCAGATTGATATCAGCGAAAAAAAGATCAACGCATTGTTAGAGGAACAGAATGGATTCTTATGGGTGTATCGTTTGTTTGTTCCTGCAAAATATATGGATGATGCGATTGTTTCCTGTGATACACAAACATTAGAAAGAACCGTGAAAAAGCTGGATTGCGTCACAGACAAGAATCCCAAATTGACAGAAAATGCAAAGGTTTCCTACCAGGATGGAGCCTTTGTTGTGACAAAAGAAGTCTATGGAACGGAAGTGGAACCAGAACTTTTAACGAAAAAGGTAAAAAAGGCAGCTTTGTCTTTGCAAAAGTCACTCGATCTGAAAAAAGATAAGTGCTATAAGCAGCCAAAGTATACAGAAGACAGTAAAGAAGTCAAGGAATTGGTTAAAATCTTAAATGGTTATGTAGATACCAAGATTACCTATCAGATTGGCAGTGCTACCGAATCCGTACCAAAAGAGACCATTGGTTCCTGGTTATCGGCTGATGATCAGATGCAGCCAGCTTTTGATGCAGAAAAGATGAAAGAATTTGTCTCTACGATGAGTAGAAAATACGATACTTATGGTCAGCCAAAACAGTTGGCAACACAGTATGGTGTGACAGTAACGGTGCCTGGCGGCAACTATGGATGGCGTATCGATAAAGATGGTGAAGTGGCACAGTTGCAGGAAGATTTAAAGGCAGGCAAGGATGTAAATCGTGATTTCGTGTACCAGTACACGGCAGCAAGCCGTGATGGAAATGATTATGGCAACAGTTATGTTGAAATCAACCGTACAGCGCAGCACGTTTATCTGGTCATCAATGGATCTTGCGTTATGGATACTCCTTGTGTTACAGGTAATCCAAACAATGGTCATGTGACGCCATGTGGCGCTTTCCGTATTACATATTGCGAGCGCAACGCCATTTTAAGAGGTCCGAATTATAGAACGCCAGTAGCTTACTGGATGCCATTTAATGGAGATATTGGCCTGCATGATGCAACCTGGCAGAAATCTTTTGGTGGACAGCGCTATCGTGAAGGCTATGGCTCTCATGGTTGTGTAAACCTGCCACTTTCCGCAGTTGGTACAATTTTTAGTTATGTGCAGGCAGGATTCCCTGTTTTGATGTATGATCTTGGTGGAACAGAAACCGTGGATTCTCTGACACAAAAGCAGGCGGATGATTGTAAAAACGCAATCAATGCCATAGGATCCGTAACGACAGAGAGTGGAGCGGCAATTTCCGCGGCACGTGGTGCATACGATGGACTCACAGATTCCGGTAAAGCACTGGTAGATAACTATCAGGTACTTGTAGATGCAGAGGCTTCCTATGCAAATATCTGGGCACAAATCGCAGCGCAGCAGGCAGAGGCAGATGCGCAGAATCAGGCAAATGCTGTGATTGCATTGATCGATCAGATTGGTACACCGGTGACAGCAGACAGCAAAGCAAAGGTTGATGCAGCACAGAATGCATATAATGCATTGTCGGATGCAGCAAAAGCAAAGGTAACAAATAAAGCAACATTAGATGCAGCAGTAGCCGCGTTGAATGCATTATAGAAAGGACAAAAAGCAATGGGTGGATGGGAATCGTATGTAAGAAAAGTGGAACCATATGTTCCGGGAGAGCAACCAAAACATAAGGTAATCAAATTAAATACAAATGAAAATCCTTATCCACCAAGTCCGAAGGTGCAGCAAATCATAGATGGATTTGACGCACAACAATTGCGTTTATATCCGGATCCGGAAGTCTCAGAACTGATTGCGGCGATTGCAAAGAACAAAGGACTAGAAAAAGAGCAGGTCTTTGTTGGTGTCGGTTCCGATGATGTACTTGCTATGAGTTTTTTGACCTTTTTTGGCAGTGAACAACCGATTTTGTTTCCGGATATTACGTATTCTTTTTACGATGTCTGGGCAGAGCTTTTTCGCATTCCTTACGAACCAATTCCATTGCAGGAAGATTTTCGTATTTGTGTAGACGATTACAAACGAAAAAATGGTGGTATTGTGATTCCAAATCCAAATGCACCGACGGGAATTGCAGAGTCACTGGATGTGATTGAGCAGATTATTGCAGCAAATCCGGATTCTGTTGTGATTATTGACGAAGCATATGTGGATTTTGGAACCAAAAGTGCACAGGAATTGTTGACAACATATGAAAATCTCCTGGTGGTACAGACTTTTTCAAAATCGAGATCGTTAGCAGGCAGCCGTATCGGTTATGCTATGGGAAGTAAGAAACTGATTGCATACTTGAATGATTGCAAATATTCGTTCAATTCTTACACGATGGATCGGCTTACCATTCAAGTTGGAAAAGCATCAATGGAAGATGAACCTTATTTTACAGAGCAGGTGCGTCGCATTATAGATACAAGAGAGTGGGCAAAGGAACAGTTGAAAAAACTGGGATTTGACTTCCCGGATTCTGAGGCAAACTTTATTTTTGCACGTCACAAACAACGGGCGGCAGAAGATATTTTTGCAGCACTTAAACAGAGAAATATTTACGTGCGCTATTTTAAAAAACCGCGAATTGACAATTATTTGCGTATCACAATTGGAACAAAAGAAGAAATGGAACAGCTTATGAATGCTTTGCAGGAAATTTTACAGGAAGTATAAGCTGTCGTGGAAAATGTAGAAAGGTGGACAAGCAGAAATGGACTGGTTGAATATGGTAATCAATATAATAGCTATCTTTGTAGGTCTTGCCGGCTATCTGGGCATCATGCATACAAAGTGGGGACGTGAGCATGAGGACTACCAGTATGCCATTATGTTGGCGGCCATTCTTGGTGCATGTCTGATTGGCGGGGCATTGCGTATGCTTTTTTAGCATGAGAAACAGATCGATGTCATAGAATAGCAAAAAAAGGAGAGATGAGCATGGCAGAAACTTCAAACTGTGAAATGTGTAACAATTTTGTCTATGATGACGAGGATGAATGTTATGTGTGTGATATGGATTTAGATGAAGATGATATGGTTCGTTTTTTGATGGGAAACACAGCATCTTGTCCATATTATCAGTCTAACGATGAGTATTTGATCGTGCGTCATCAGATGTAAGAATGGAAACCATCAGTGATAAGATGGATGCTTCTTTACAATTGGCATTGCAGCTGCCAATGGAGGAAAGAGAAAAATCACCAATTTTGTCGTCGGGATATGAGGAAGAACAAAAAACGTGGGAGGTGATTCTGCGCATTGCAGGTCAGATGGAAACATTGCAACAGCAGTTTCCACAAGCTGCATTTACGATACTGAGTGGCGGGTATGTGATTGCCAGAGTTCCAGCGAATGAATTGGAAAAATTAGCCGCACAGGATCAGGTGATTTATATAGAACAACCAAAGCGAATGGTTACAGGCGTGGCTCAGGGTGTGCGGGCTTCCTGCATCTGGCCATTACAACAAGAGATAACCCCGGTAGGACAATTGTCTGGCCGGGGTGTTTTTGTCGCCGTGATTGATTCTGGAATTGATTATTTTCATCCGGATTTTCGAAACGAAGATGGAACGACACGTATTGCCTGGCTTTGGGCGGATGGGAAGGAATATAGTGAGACACAAATCAATGCGGCTTTAGAGCAAACGGATAGGCAAAAAGCATTAGAAATCGTTCCGGTTACAGATCCATCCGGTCATGGCACACATGTGGCGGGAATTGCAGCAGGAAATGGGAGAGCCTCTGGTGGGAGAAACCGCGGCGTTGCGTACGAAAGTCGTTTGTTGGTTGTGCAAATAAAAAACAGGGGGAGAGATGCAGCGCCTTTGACAACACAACTGATGGAGGCAGTGGAATACGTTGCCAGGAAAGCAATCGAGGAAAAAGCACCGGTGGCAATCAATATCAGTTATGGTAATAATTACGGTTCTCATACGGGAAAATCGTTGTTAGAGAGCTATCTGACCCAGATGGCAAAGCGGTGGAAGATGTCGATTGTGATTGGTACGGGAAATGAAGGGCAGGAACCACTGCATTTTCAAGGTCGTTTTGCAGCGGAAAAACAGCAAAAAGAGCAGGAAGTAGAATGGGTAATTGATACTTATGAAACGAGCATGAACCTGCAATTGTGGAAAAATTATCAGGATGAAATGACCATTTTTTTGATTGCTCCGGATGGAACAGAAATTGTAGTACTTCGGGAAGAACAACAGGAAAAAAGGGAGGGGACGATTGTGTCAGCACAGTGGCGGGATACAGTCATTCATGTGTTCTATGATGTTCCAAGCCCTTATCATATCCAACAGGAGATCTATCTTACATTTTTGCCACGTGATGCGTATATTGATGCAGGCGTATGGAAGCTTCGCTTGCAGCCACAGCATATAAAAGATGGCAGGTATGCCCTTTGGCTTCCAGTCAGCGGCGCATTAAATGAGAATAGTGGATTTTTATATCCGAGTGAAGAATCGACCATTACCGTGCCGGCTACGGCAGAAGGTGTTGTTTCCGTGGGCGCATATGATAGTAGGAGAAACGAATATGCACCATTTTCCGGGCGTGGTTTTGTGTGGCAAACAGAAGCAATCAAACCAGATCTGGTAGCACCGGGGGTAAATATTACATCATGCGCACCAGCAGGAGGCTATGCTGTGCGCAGTGGCACATCTATGGCAACGCCTTTTGTAACGGGAGCAGCAGCACTTATCATGCAATGGGGAATTGTGGAAAACAAGGATCCGTATGCCTATGGTGAGAAGCTAAAAGCTTATCTGTTGCGTGGCGCGCAGGAGATGCCGAAAGAACCGATGCCTTCGAGACGTATCGGCTGGGGAAAGTTGTGTTTACGCGAGAGTCTGCGATAGGTATAGTTTTTTGCCTGAAGTCGCGCTATAATAAAAGTAGCATGAATAGAATACCTGGGGGGATTTTTATGAAGAACTTCATGGAAAAAATAAAAGATTTTTTTGATATACGAAAAAAAGGTATGCGGCTGGTTTCATTTAATGTCATTGTAGTCAGCGCATTGTTTGGTGGATTATTTTCCGTTGGGCTTGCATTGGCATCATTTTTACCGCTGCAGCCGGTGCCAATTTTGATTGCGGCGATTCTGATTGCGTCCTTTCCATTCTATCTGGCAAATTATCGGGGAAAGCTTGTGTTAGCATCTAATGTCATGGTTGTTGCCGTCTGTTTTATCCTTTTTCCAGCGGTATTTTTTGTAAGAGGCGGTATTGAAAGCGGGATGTCAAGCTGGTTTGCGCTGGGCATATTGTTTATCTTTCTATTGTTAGATGGCGTGAATTTTGTACTGATGCTATCGCTGGATGCGATTGTTGTTGCGGGCTGTTATTGGATTTCTTACCGTTTTCCACAGCTGGTGCAAGGACATATGCTGCGTTCAAGCTTCTTTCTCGATGTGGTACAGGGAATTTTTACAACGACACTTGCGGTTGGCATGATTTTGAAAGTGCAGGCATGGATACAAAAGCAACAGGGAAATGTGCTGGAAGAGAAGAACAAGCAGCTCTTGGAGATGACGCAAAAAGCGAAACGGGCACAAAGAGATGCAGAAGTTGCCAACCATTCAAAGAGTAATTTTCTTGCCAATATGTCCCATGAAATACGAACACCGATCAATACGGTTCTTGGTATGAATGAAATGATTCTACGTCAGACGACGGAAGAAAATACACGAAGCCTGGCACAGGACATTCGCACTTCGACGGAATCCCTGCTTGAGATTGTAAATGAAATACTGGATTTTTCCAGAATTGAGTCCGGAAAGATGCAATTGATGGAAGATGATTACGAATTGCGGGATGTGTTACATGATACGGCAACGGCGTTTGATCTACGGGCGAAGGAAAAAGGGCTATATCTGCATCTGGATATTGATGAGCAGTTGCCATCCATGTATCGGGGCGATTCTTTACGTCTGCGCCAAATTATTAATAATATCATGAGTAATGCAATTAAATACACCCGAGAAGGGGGCATCCGTTTTTCTGTATCCGGTTACCAGGAAGAAGACTCGGAAATACTGCATTTTGAAATAGAAGATACAGGAGTAGGGATTCGCGAGGAAGATATGCAACGTTTGTTTGAAGCTTTCGAGCGTATTGATGAAAAGTCGAATCGTAATATTGAGGGAACCGGACTTGGTATGGCGATTACCGCAAATTTATTAGACATGATGGGTACCACTTTACAGGTGAAAAGTACCTTTGGCGAAGGGACAATGTTTTGTTTTGATTTAAAACAGCGTGTAAAAGACTGGACGCCGATGGGCATTTTTGAAGCACAGGAAAGAAAAGATGATAGCAATCAAAAGCAGGAATTTACATTTATTGCACCGGATATATCGATTTTGCTTGTGGATGACAATGCTATGAACCGAAAAGTATTCTGCAAACTGTTAAAACACACGCAGATGCAGATTGATGAGGCAGATAATGGATTTACCTGCCTGGAGATGGTAAAAAAGAAGCATTATGACTTGATTTTTTTGGATCATATGATGCCGGAACTTGATGGTGTGGAAACTTTTTCTTATATGCAGAGTATGCAGGAAAATCTTTGTAAAGATACGCCGGTGATTGTTCTTACGGCTAATGCCATTATTGGAGCAAAAGAGCAGTATCTTAAAATTGGTTTTCGTGATTATTTGTCAAAACCGATTGATCCGCGGCTTCTGGAGAATCTAATTGTAGAGCAGTTGTTGTTGCAGAATATTAACGTCGAAACCGTTCCTATTCAAAAAAATCATATGGAATTATACGAAGATAAAAAGCCGGAAGAAAAACAGGAACTGCCGCAGATAGAAGGATTTGATTGGGCATATGGATTACTGCATTTCCCAAATGCGCAGATGCTCTGGGAGTCTGTCGAAGACTTTTATAAGGAGTGTGAAAGCGCAATGCAGGAAATGAATCTTTTGTATGAGGAGATTGATTCGGAGCAGGGGTTGGATAAATACCGGATTCATGTGCACGCCTTAAAGAGCAATCTGGCATTGATTGGTGCTATGCAGGCATCCGCATTGGCAAAAATTCTGGAATATGCAGCAAGGGATGGTTTGCGGGAGCGTGTGCGCCAGTTCCATGGTGTGTGTATGGATGAGGTGGAACAGTGTTATCGCAATCTGATGCCTCATTTTCACCAGGATACAAAAAAAGAAAAGATGACAGATGCGTCGTGGATACAGGGCATACTTGCAATGCTCCGAAATAGTGCGGAAGAGCTGCATTATGATGGAGTAGACCAGATGATGCAGATGTTAGATGGCTATGTCTATGAGGATGATCTGCAGGGGCAAATGGAGCAACTGTATTCTGCAGTGCGTAATCTGGATTTGGAAAAAGTAGTAAAGCTTTGTGATTTGATGGAAGAGAATGTCAGGAAAGAGAGCGGAAAACTTGACATGTGAGGTACATGAGTATAACATGAGATAGGATTTGTGTTTATGCAGAGCATGCACATACAAAATAATAGATAAGAGGTCGAGCGATGAAAAAGGTTGAGGATTACATAAGAAGTATCCCGGATTTTCCGGAGAAGGGCATCATCTTTCGTGATGTGACAAGTATATTACAGGATGCAGACGGATTGCAGTTGGCAATTGATGAGATGAAGAAGTTATTAGATGGCGTGGATTTTGATGTGATCGCCGGAGCAGAATCTCGTGGTTTTATTTTTGGCGTGCCGATTGCGTATGCATTGCACAAGCCATTTGTACCGGTACGTAAGGCTGGTAAATTGCCATGCGAAACAGTATCTAAGACATATGATTTGGAATATGGCAGTGCAACGATTGAGATGCATAAAGATTCTATCAAGCCGGGACAGAAAGTAGTATTGATTGATGATTTGATTGCAACCGGTGGAACGATAGAGGCAGCTGCGCAGTTGGTAGAAGAACTTGGCGGCGAAGTTGTTAAGATTGTATTCTTAATGGAATTAGCAGGTCTTCATGGCAGAGATAAGCTTGCACAGTATGATGTGGCATCTGTTGTGACATACGAAGGCAAATAAAATTGTATTTACGACTGGGTAAGAGGCGAGCCAAAGTGCTTGCCTCTTTTTTCGCGCGTGTGAACCTATGAACGGTGCAAATCACGGTCGTCCCCTACCCCAGCCGCACCCTGCAGATGGTATAACATGGGAGCATAATTTGTTTTGGCACTAAAAGAGACCTCGGTTTCACGTAAACTGTCTTTGCATAGCTTCGACTGCCGCTAGGATGTGTCCGGCTACGGCAGATATGAAAAAGCTCCACTTATAAGAGGTTCTAGAAACTTGTAGTTATAGTAATTATCAAGATATGGCAACCGGCGCAAACGAACATCCATGTGCGGTTGCGCCTCTCGTGTACATCCATGTACACGAGTTGCCTGTTCTATACAAGTTTCAAGAACCTCTAATGCGTTTTGCATTCATATCTGCCGTAGCCGAACATCATCCAAGGCGATTGTCTAACTTTGCAAAGACAGTTTTAATTACGTAACCGTCGTCTCTTTTTTGTGCCATAAAATTATGCGACGTTAGAGCATCTGCAGGGGGCGGTTGGAGTTGGGGAGAGGGCAATTTTGGAATCAGGATTCCTGTAAGCGCGAAATCAGAGGAATCACTTTGGAAAGATCCTCTGCCCAGTCGTAAAGGAGAGGCGTAAGGTCTGGCGTAGGTGGGGTCAGATCCGGAATCATGATGGTGATGCAGCCAGCATCATGTGCAGACCGGATTCCATTTGGAGAATCCTCTAATGCCACGCAGTGCGCAGGGTCTACACCGAGTTTCTTGCAGACATGTAAATAAATATCAGGGTATGGCTTCCCTCGTTTTACCATGGAAGCACTGATAACAATATCAAATGCATTTTCCAACTGGACAGCTTTCAAACGGTCTAATGCGCGGTCCAATTTGGAAGCGGTTGCAACGGCAGTTTTGATGTTCTCCTTTTGAAGAACTGTCAACAAAGCATCTAAGCCGGGTTTTGCCTCAATGCCTTCTCTTGCCATGAGGTCTAACACTAATTTGGTATTGCATTTGTGAACCGTTTCAAAACAAAAGTCTTTTCCGTAGCGGCTTTCCCATAGCTTTTGTGCATCCTCATGGTTGAGGCTTCGTTGCATCAGGGCATCTTCTCTGGTAAAATCAGAATAACCGCATGCGGCAAATGCAAGTGGCCAGGTGCGGTTATAATATTTTTCGGTGTCCGTGATGGTTCCATCCATGTCAAAAATGACGGCATCTAATTTCATGAAAATCTCCTTTTTCTGCTGGTAAATTTATGCTTTTGCGGAAAGTATAGCACAGGAGATGGATGAGGACAAATACATGCAATATTTTGGAGTACAATTTTTCAATCAATTTAAATGTGCGCAGGGAGACTGCCCGCAAACCTGTTGCAAGGGCTGGCAAATATTAATCGATGCAAATACGATGGAACAAATTGAGAAAGAACCGGAGGATAAACGGCGGGAGTTAAAACGACATATTGCAGGGATGCGAAAGGGACAACCACAGATTCGAAAAAATTTTGGCAGATGTCCGTATCATACGAAGGAGCAATTGTGTGGTTTGCAGCTTAGAAAGCGTACAGATCTGATGCCGCGTGTCTGTAGAGAATATCCTAGGAGAACGGTTTCTTTCGGCTCATTTGCAGAAATCACAATGGAACTGGCTTGTCCTGTTGTGGCACAACTTTTTTTAGAAGAAAAGAAAATGCTTTCCATGCAGCCCATCTATGGGCAAGAGTATGAGGTGTTGTGGAAGATCGGAAACGAAGATCCGGCATTTTTGGCATGGTTACAACAATTGCGGGAAGTCTTGGTAAAAGAAGCACAGCAGGTTGCTATTTTTGATGCATTCTTTTTACAGCGCCAGTATGTTTGTGTGGATGCACTGCATGAAATGCTTATGCGTAATAAATTAAAAGATGCAAAGCAGATTTTGGAAAAGTATGAACAAGATGTATGGGAAGAGCATAGACCAGAGGATACGAAACGCATATTCTTTTCCATGGAGCTGGTAGACAAGGTGATTGCCCATCTGCTTGATACACCGAATTTAGCCATCAACAACCCCAAATTAAAAAAGGCGATACAAACATATTACCGCATTTATAATGCAAAGACTGCTGGGGAGGCTGAGCGGATGTTAGAGACAACGTGGGAGCAGATGGAACAGGAATTACCGGGTACTTATGAAAAATATCGTAAGTATTACATATACTATTTGTATGAAATGTTACTCTGCGCGTATGAGGATTATCATTTACTTAAAGTTATGTTACTAGGCAATATGTATTTGGAGCTATATATGGTGCTGGATGCTGTTTGTTTTACTTTCTGTAAACAAAAAAATAAGCAATACGATATGGAAATGCAGGCAGAACTTTTGGCAGCGCTAGAGCGGCGTATGCGTCATAATACCAGTGTGGCAGATGGAATTTTAGAACGTCTTCGAAAAGAATTTTTGTAAAAAATTCTTGACAGAGCAGATTCTTTGGAGTATAAATATCCTATATTGATAAACCGATGAACAAGAGGAGTACTTTCTTGGAACATTCACAGAGAGCCATCGTTGGTGCGAGATGGTAGTGCGAAGAGTTAGGAATGGACTTGCGAGGGCATGTCTGAAATGCATTTGCAGAGTAGGGGGTGACGGGAACCAGACTCGTTAACAAGCTGGCACGTATGATGGTATGTGGAATGAGAGGGTTGCATAGCAGCCAATTTGAGTGGTACCGCGATAATGATTTTATTACCGCCTCAGAAGTTTTTCTGAGGCGGTTTTTTTGTTATAAACAAGTCGGTCTCGCTCAGAATTCCGATCCGGTTCATACACAAGTTGAAAGATGGCAAATGCTTTCAACGAGTATTGAATTTTAGGAGGAAAAGAAAATGAAAAAAAGAATTGTAGCAGGAATGATGGCAGCCATGATGATGGTGGGAGCAGTAGGATGTGGAAGTACAGAAAGCAAGCAAAAATCGTCCGGTACAGAATATACAATCGGTATCGCACAGTTTGCTGAGCATGGTTCACTGGATAACTGCCGTGAAGGTTTTTTGGAAGGACTGAAGGAAGAGGGCATTGTAGAAGGCGAAAATTTAGAAGTACTTTACGACAATGCACAGACAGATACCGGTACAGCAAGTACGATTGCAGACAACTATGTTTCCAAAAAAGTCGATATGATTTGTGCAATAGCAACACCATGTGCGATGAGTGCATATAATTCCGCAATGAATACAGAAATTCCGGTTGTATATACCGCAATTTCAGATCCGGTAGCAGCGCAGCTTGCTGATAAGGATGGCAATTCTGTAGGAAATATCACAGGAACATCCGATGCACTTCCGGTAAAAGAACAGTTGGAAATGATTCGTGCGTTGATGCCGGAAGCCAAGAAAATTGGTATCATTTATACAACAAGCGAGACGAACTCCGTAAGTACAATCGCTACTTATAAAGAGTATGCAGCAGACTATGGTTTTGAAATTGTAGATACAGGAATTAACGCGATTGCAGATGTAGATATGGCAGCTGCAGATATGGTAAGTAAAGTAGATTGCATTACAAACCTGACAGATAATACAGTAGTAAGTGGTTTGCAGACCGTATTAGAGCATGCAAATAAAGCCAACATTCCAGTGTTTGGTTCAGAAGTAGAACAGGTAAAAGCCGGATGTCTTGCAGCAGCAGGAATTGACTATAAGAAGTTGGGTATTCAGACAGGTAAGATGGCAGCGAAGATTTTAAAGGGAGAGGCAAAAGCTTCCGAAATTCCTTTTGAAAAGATTACCGAGCCAAGTTACTATGCAAACACAGCAGTAGCTGAAAACTTAGGTGTCACTTTACCAGATGATTTTACAGAAAAAGCAGAAGTATTTGATGCAATTACAGTAAGCGAGGAATAAGATGACATTAATAATCAGTGTTTTTGAACAGGGCATGATCTATGCAGTGATGGCTCTGGGCATGTATATCACATACAAAATTTTAGATTTTCCAGATATGACAGTTGACGGAAGCTTCCCTTTGGGAGCTTCCTTATCTGCTGTATTGATTTCACAAGGAATGAATCCATATCTGACATTACTTCTTAGTTTTGCGGCAGGCCTTGTGGCAGGAACGATTACCGGATTGATTCACGTCAAATTGAAGGTGCGCGATATTTTGGCGAGTATTATTATGATGACAGCATTGTATTCTGTGAATCTGCGTATTGCCGGAAAAGCCAATTTGCCAATCTACAACTGTGATAATATTTATAATAATCGTGTCATGGATCGTATTTTTGCAGGTGCGCTTGCACCTTACAAAAATCTGATCATTATTGCAGTTATCGTATTGCTTGTAAAGTGTGTGTTGGACTGGTACTTAAAGACCAAGTCAGGATATTTGTTAAAAGCAGTTGGCGATAATGAGACACTGGTAACATCTATGGGAATTGATAAAGGAAAAATCAAGATTTTAGGGCTTGCTATTGCCAATGGTCTTGTGTCATTGAGTGGTTCGATGTTTGCACAGCAGCAGCGGTTTTTTGACGCATCTATGGGTGTAGGAACTGCGGTTATTGGTCTGGCAAGCGTGATTATCGGAACTGCACTTTTTGGACAGATCAGTGCTTTTGGATTTTCTATCAGCGTGATTTTAGGATCCATTCTTTATAAGGGATGCGTAGCAGCGGCTATTCGTATCGGATTACAGTCAACAGATCTTAAGTTAGTTACAGCAGTTCTATTTTTGCTGATTCTGGTGCTTTCTTCCAGAATTGAAAAACATCAGGGGAAAAAGCGTAGAAAGGAGCGGGCATGATTGAATTAAAACATATTCATAAATATTACAATGCAGGTTCTGTAAATGAAATGTGTCTATTTGAGGATTTCAATCTGACCATCCAGGACGGGGAATTTGTTTCTATCGTCGGAAGCAATGGTTCGGGAAAGACATCTCTTTTAAATATTATCTGTGGCAGTATCGGAGTTGATGGCGGACAGATTATGATTGGTGGAAAAGATATTACCCATCAAAAAGATTACTTGCGCCACCGCCGTATTGGTCGTGTGTATCAGGATCCGGCGAAGGGAACTTGTGGCCATATGACGATTCTGGAAAATATGGCACTTGCGGATAATAAGGGCAAACCATACAATCTGGGGATGAGCGTGAAAAAGAGTCGCGAGGACTATTATAAAGAGCTGCTTCTTCCGCTTGGGTTAGGCTTGGAAGATAAAATGCATACACAGGTGGGTTCTCTTTCCGGTGGACAGCGACAGGCAGTGGCACTTTTGATGGCGACGATGACACCGATTGAAATGCTGATTCTTGATGAACACACGGCGGCACTTGATCCAAAGACGGCAGAGATTATTATGGAATTAACCGGTAAAATTGTCGCTGAAAAGAAGTTGACAACGATGATGGTTACGCATAATCTGCGTTATGCGGTAGAGTATGGCGACAGACTTCTGATGATGCATCAGGGGCAGGCAATCCTTGATCAGTCTGGTGCGGAAAAAAAGAGTCTTGCGGTAGAAGATATCATGGGCGTATTTAATGAAATTAGTGTGGAGTGCGGTAATTAATGGTAGAAGAATTAGCTGTAAACAGTGTTGAAAAAAAATTAGATATGCAGGCATCTATTCTGGTAGGCAATTATGAATATTATTATGCCTGCGGAAAATTAAAAAGTCTGATAGAACTGGCGGTGGACGAGGAGACCGCACCGCTTGTTATGAAAGAAATCGTGGATGAGGCATTAGCATCTTACAGTCCCGACGAAGAGAGCGAGCCAGCCAAGGCTTATCTAAAAACGCTCCTCTTGCGTTATCGCCCATCGGAGGCATACGATGCACAGATGGCCGACCTCTTCCTCCGTGGCAGTGGTCGTTAGGGACGTTCCTTTTGCCACAAGGAGCGCCCCTTTGGCATCTATTGCAGTCTAGATAATATGACACCCCCCAACTCACGCCGTAATCTTTCCAGGTGACTTCAATCTGGTCACCTTTTCACCCAACCTGTTTGCCTGATTTTCAGGATAAGTATCAAAGTAAGATTTATGTTGAACTGCGCGCTTCTTCTCAAAGTATGGGATTTTCGCCCAAATCATAGATGGCGCGCCGACAGTTAGCAGATACAGCGGTCCCCAGATGAGCGACTGGATCGTGTGCCCGTATTCATGCACCGCAAACATTTGAGAAAAATCTTCCTCGCTATAATTTCCCTTTTCATGTTCATAATAGAAAAATGGATCATCAGAAACAAAGATGAATAAGCCAAGTGATAGACTCGCTTTTAACTCCCATGTAGTACAGATTGCTCCATGGAAATTTTTATGCGGGCAGTCACGGTTTTTTAGAAAAATAATAAAGCCCGCCAAGGTTTGTGGAAAGCCCCAAGTCAGTTGCAATATCGTATATAAAATCTTTTTCATTATTCCCTCGCTAGAGTCATCCTATTTGATTTTTACAATCATAAGAGTAACATTTTTTATTCACATGTTCAAATGCATATTTCCCCTCATATTTACACACGCTATCCTATAGAAAAATAACGAAGACATGGGAATGAGCCAAAGGGGACACTTTTTGTGGCAAAAGGAACGTCCCTGAAAGGAGGAAAGATGGAAATGCAGATGGGGGCGGACAGTGTTTGTCTGCCGAAGCCGGTGTATGTGCTGGCAGCAGCGTCAGTTGCGGGGAAAATGGAGGGAGAAGGTCCTCTGGGAGATTGTTTTGACGTCATTTGTGATGATGACCGGTTTGGAACGGACTCTTGGGAAAAGGCAGAGAGTGAGATGCAGAAAGAATCATTGACCATTGCGCTGGGGAAAGCGAATCTTTCTGGAGAACAATTGCGTTATATTTTTGCCGGCGATTTGCTGGGACAGACGATTGCATCATCGTTTGGGCTTATGGAATTTCAACGGCCGTTTTTCGGTTTGTACGGAGCTTGTTCGACGGTGGGAGAAGCACTGTCTTTAGCAGCTATGAATGTGGCAGCAGGTTATGCGGATTTGGCGGCAGCAGTGACTTCCTCACATTTTGGTGGTGCGGAGCGGCAATTTCGCTTTCCAATTGAATATGCAAACCAGCGACCTCTTTGTTCGACATGGACAGTGACCGGAAGTGGAGCTTATATTTTAGGGACGACGAAATCCAATGTCAGGATTACAGGAATTACAACTGGAAAAATTATGGATCTGGGGATTCGGGATGCACAGAATATGGGAGCGGCCATGGCGCCTGCAGCATCGGCGCTTATTTTAAATCATATGAAAGATTTTGGACGTACACCAAAAGATTATGATGCTATCATCACCGGAGATCTGGGAAGTGTGGGGAGCACAATTTTAGTAGAACTTTGCAGCATCGGCGGATGCGATATTGCAGGCAATCACTATGACTGTGGCGTGGAAATCTTTGATGCCGACGAGCAGCACACGTGCTCTGGCGGATCTGGTTGTGGCTGTTCTGCAATTACGTTGGCCTCACACTATTTGCCAAAGATTGCATCGGGCACATGGAAACGTATTCTTTTTATTCCTACGGGGGCACTTTTATCTCCCGTCAGTTTTAATGAAGGAAACAGCGTTCCGGGTATTGCCCATGGTGTCGTGATTGAGCATGAGGAGGTGGCATGATGAATTATGTAAAAGCCTTTGTGGTTGGAGGTTTGATTTGTGCTTTGGTACAAATTTTAATGGAAAAAACGAAAATGTTACCAGGGCGCATCATGGTACTTCTTGTTTGCAGTGGGGCTGTTTTAGGAGCCATAGGTATCTATGAACCATTTGTTGACTTTGCAGGTGCGGGCGCAAGTGTACCACTTCTGGGATTTGGAAATGTACTTTGGAAAGGTGTCAAAGAGGCCGTGGAAGAACAGGGCTTTCTAGGTACTTTTGCAGGAGGACTCACAGCAGGAGCCGTAGGAACAGAGGCGGCTTTGATTTTTGGATATTTGGGAGCCCTACTTTTCCCATTGCGGCGAAAGCGGTAAAACAAATGCAAATTGGTATAAAAATAGGAAATGTAAACCATACTATAAATGCCTTGCAAGGTACGAGGTGAATTTTGTATAAAAGGAGCAAATCGCGATGAAAAAACAAAGACTATTACTGGTAATGACACTGGGTGTTTTGGCAGTTGCTATGTTTGTAGGATGTGGAGCAAACAAGAATACAACAGAAGACACAAAGCAGGAAACACAGAATGTGAATGATGCCACAGGTGGTACAAAGAAGGACACCACAGAAAAAGATACGAAGAATGAGGATAATGGTGGTGTTATCAATGATGTTGTCGATGGTGTTGGTGATGGCGTTAAAGATGTAACCGAAGGTGTTTCTGATGGCGTGAAGGATGTGACGAACGGTGTGGAAAATGCCACAGATCATGCAACAGATCAGAAAAATACAACCCAAAATCAAACGAAGGCAAACTAACCGGGAAAAAGCAAAGCACTGTTCTGAGATATAAGAAGCGGTGCTTTGCTTTTTCTATTGTTAGGGTAAAAGGTCCGGTGGATTAGAAGTAACTTTTGATTTCGGAAGATGAACTTCCGGGATGGCAACATCGTCATAGTGGATGGTTTCTTCTGTGCTTTCGTTGGAAGCAGATGGGGTAGATTTGTGTGTATGAATTTCTGGAATCGCAACATCATCATATGTTAAATCATAGTCTGCTTCTGTCGTTTCTTTTTTTTGTGTGACGTATTGTTTTAATTTATCAAACATAGGTTTCTCCTGTTATCTTTTATATAAAATTGATGAAAAAGGTAATCACCAGACTGTTAAGGAAATCTGCAAAAAGACTACCAATCAATGGAATCAGCAGATATGCTTTGACCGATGGTACATATTCTTCACAGACAGCCTGCATATTTGCCATGGCATTTGGGGTTGCACCCATGCCAAAACCGCAAGTGCCGGCAACGAGAACAGCACTATCATAATCGCGTCCCATAATGTTAAACTCAACGAAATAAGTAAATACAATAATGAGAAGTACCTGTGCACCCAGCAAAATAACGAGTGGCAATGCCAAAGAGGCAAGTTCCCATAGGCGTAAGGTAATCATTGCCATGCCAAGGAACAGAGAAAGACTGATACCGCCGAGGTCGTTAATCTCTCCCATGTGAATGGTTGTCACATGGGCATATTCTGAAATGTTGCGCATCAGCGCAGCGGCAAGCATTGCTCCAATGTAAATCGGGAAAGTGAGTCCGGTTTTGGTCAGTAACATAGAAAACAGTGTCCCAAGACCGATTGCGAGGATAAGCTGAAAAACGGCGGCGGCATACATGTTGGTATGTCGTTCGTGCTTCTTTTCATCTTCGACCAGAAGACTGTCGTCTTCCGTAGAAACTGTATCTAACAGGTGATGTTTTTCGATGAGGTGTTTGCCAAGCGGTCCACCAATCAAGCTGCCAAAAATCAGACCAAAAGTAGCGGCAGCAGTACAGATTGTTGTTGCACCACTGATATTAAAATCTTCTAAAACCGGTCCGAAGGCGCCGGCAGTACCATGACCACCGACCATAGGGATGGAGCCGGTACACATGCCTATCAAAGGATCCAGCCCCATGAGTTTGGATAAGCCAACGGCTGTGAAATTCTGCAGCAGAATTAAACTAATGACAAGTCCAAGAAACAAAATAAGAGATTTGCCGCCCTTTTTTAATACTTTTAAGTTGGCCTGAAATCCGACAGAGGTAAAGAAAAATACCATGCAGACTTCACGCAGCGTGTCATCAAAAGCAAATTCAGCAATACCAGTCACGTAACAGAGGCAGGTCATAATAGCAAAAAGCAAACCACCGATGACAGGCGCTGGAATACAGAATTTTTGTAAGATATAAAATTTTTTACGTAAATATTTCCCAAGTAAAAGCACCAGAACAGCCATTGTCAGAGTCTGGTACATATCTAGTTGAATTTTCATGTTTGTCCTTTCTTTACTCGGAAGGAGTCAAGGCAATGCCTTGTTCTTCATAGTATGCTAAGGCTCCGTTGTGAAATGGAACCGGAATATTTTGCAGTGCATTTTCTTCATCTACCTGCAAATCCAGGGAGATGGCATATTGTAAAGTTAATGCTTCATTAAAAAGTAATTGTGTAATCTGGTGAATGGTTTCCGTAGAAACAGCATCCGTTGTAACGAGTACGGCTTTTACGCCAATGGTCGTGACATCTTCTGTTTGTCCGGGATAGGTGTTTGCCGGAATGATGTATTTGCTGTAAGCATCGGAAGCGGCAAGCATGCGGTCAATACATATTTCATCCAGAGAAATGAGACGGATATCACATTTGTATGCCAGTTCGTTAATCACGGTGGTAGAGACACCGGCTGTACAGAAAAAGGCATCGATATCTCCATTTTTGAGTGCTTTTGCCGAAGCAGTATAATCGAGATTTTGGATATCAACAATGGACGGCGTTAAGCCGGCAAATGCAAGAATCTGGTTTGCATTTTTCTCTGTGCCGGATTCAGCATCACCGACGCTGATTGAATGTCCGGCTAAGTCAGCAAGTGAATGAATATCCGAATGCTCACGAACCACTAACTGGCAGGCTTCCGTATATAAGCCGGAAATGGCTCGTAAATTTTGATTGTTTTTATAGGATTCCTCCAGAATATCAGCCTGTGCAATGCCAAGTTCAAGATAGTTGTCAGATAGCAGACGCAGATTGGCAGCGGAACCTGCAGTACTTCGCACTTCTACGGTATAGCTATCGGTATTCTCATTGGAGAGGGTGGCAAAGGTATTTGCGAAAGCATAATACATACCACCGATATTTGCAGCACCAAAACGTAAATCGGAACGAGATGTTCTGCAGCCACAGAATAATGTTGTTACGATGCATAGGAGAATGCATAACTTTTTCTTCATAAGATAACCTCTTTTTTTATTTTTAACCTAGGACATTTTACATGGAAACGCATGCAATGGGAAGTGTTTTTTGTAAATTCTTATAGAAAATGAACATTATTGCAATCCTGCATGATAAAAAATGAGCTTTCCTGTAAATGCTTGCCGAATGAGAAAAATAAGATATAATAGATTTATGGCTACAAAAAGACGACATAGATTTACGAAAAAACAAAAGAAAAAGTTAATATTAGAAGTGATTATTTTGTTTCTTGCTACGGTAGGAGCAATCACGATTGTGCTTGGCATTGGACGCAAGGTGGTATCTGTTTTTTCTGGAAAAGGAGAGCAAAAGGTTGTGACGGAACAGCCAAAGCTGGATGTAGAACTCCTTTCCATCAATGATTATTCAAGACCCGGGATAGCGATGAACCAGGTCAATAGCATTGTCGTTCATTACACGGCAAATCCGGGCTCGACAGCGCTGCAGAACCGTAATTATTTTGAAGGATTAAAAGACAGCCACGAGACGATGGCAAGCAGTCATTTTATTGTGGGATTAGACGGCGAGATTGTACAGTGCATTCCGACCAATGAAATCAGTTATGCATCCAATGATCGTAATAATGATACGGTTTCTATCGAATGCTGTCATGCTGATACAACCGGACAGTTTAACCAGCAGACATATGATTCGCTAGTGGAACTGACAGCGTATCTCATTGGTAAATTCCATTTGACAACCGATGACGTCATCCGTCATTATGATGTGACGGGCAAAAAATGCCCACTCTATTACGTGGAACATGAAGATGCGTGGCAACAGTTTTTAAAAGATGTAGATGCCTATATTGATGCACATGGTGTGGTGCAGGAGGAGTAAAATGAGTGCAGAACAATACAACCGCATGGCAGAGCGCATGCGACAACGGCCGATGGCACTTCGTATGTTGCTTGCATGTAATCAGGGGATGACATGGTTAGTGATGATTGCATATCCATTGCTTCTTTTATATTTGCTTTTTTTAAAAAGATATGAGATGCTATATCACACTGTTTTGATACCTGGTGTTGCATTCGTGGTTGTCAGTGTATTCCGGCGTATTTATAATGCACCGCGCCCTTATGAAAAGATGGATATTACACCTTTGATTGCAAAAGACAAACAGGGACAAAGCTTTCCCAGCCGTCATGTTTTTTCCGCATTTATGATTGGAATGTGTTTTCTGCAGGTTTCTGGTATACTGGCAGGTATCATTTTTGCAGTCGGTGTATTTCTTTCAGTGGTACGTGTGCTCGGTGGTGTTCACTTTTTACAGGATGTGATTGCAGGAGCTGTGCTTGGCATTGCCATTGGAATCGTGGGATTTTACATTATCTTTTGATGTTATTATTTATAGAATAGAGAGGAAAGTATGAAAAAAAATGTACGAAAAATAATAGCAGTTTTATTGGGTTTGCTGGGAACAATCCTTGCTATTTATATTGGAGGATACTGGTTATTTATTCGACCTGTGCGTTATCTGTATGTTGGATTTCTGGCGGGGACATTGACAAAAAAATCGTTAATCATATGTATCATCAAAATCTTTTTGTCATCTACAGCAGGTGGCGGGATTTGGTGTGCATTTGATATTTTTGCCGGACATTTCCGGGATGAATAAAATAGTATGAAAAAAGCGTTTCAATCTCATGTGGAGATTTGAAACGCTTTTTCTTTATATGTAGTGAAAATTATTCGTCTACGCTGTAGTTTGGAGCTTCTTTTGTGATATGAATGTCATGTGGATGACTTTCTTTTAAGGAAGCAGCAGAAATCTTAACAAATTTTGCTTTTTCCTGAAGTTCTGGAATGGTAGGACATCCATTGTATCCCATACCAGAGCGGATACCACCAACTAACTGGAAAATCATGTCTTCCAGAGAACCCTTGTATGCAACACGTCCTTCAACACCTTCTGGAACTAATTTCTTAGCACCTTCCTGGAAGTAACGATCCTTGCTTCCGTTTTCCATAGCAGCGATAGAACCCATACCACGGTATACTTTGTATTTTCTTCCCTGGAATAATTCGAATGTACCAGGAGCTTCGTCGCAACCTGCAAACATGCTACCCATCATACATACATTACCACCGGCAGCAAGAGCCTTTGTAATATCTCCGGAGTATTTGATACCACCATCAGCAATGACAGGGATACCATATTCTTTTGCAACAGCATAGCAGTCCATGATTGCTGTAATCTGTGGAACACCAATACCGGCAACGACACGTGTGGTACAGATAGAACCAGGTCCGATACCAACTTTGACAGCGTCTGCACCTGCTTCAATCAATGCTCTTGCAGCATCACCGGTTGCAATGTTTCCGGCGATAACCTGAAGATCAGGATAAGCTGTTTTTACCTGTTTTACAGCTTCGATAATATTTTTAGAGTGGCCATGTGCGGAGTCCATAACGATGACATCGACATGTGCGTTAACCAGAGCTTCCACACGCTCCATCATGTTTCCTGTGATACCAACACCAGCACCACAGAGAAGACGTCCCTGGTCATCCTTTGCAGACAATGGGTACTTGATCTGCTTTTCAATATCCTTGATGGTAATCAGACCACGAAGATTGAAATCGTCGTCTACGATTGGTAATTTTTCTTTACGTGCCTTAGCAAGAATTGCCTTAGCTTCATCCAAAGTGATACCAACTTTTGCAGTGATAAGTCCGTCTTCTTTGGACGTCATAGATTCTTTGATCTTCTTTGAAAAATCAGTTTCGAATTTTAAATCGCGGTTGGTAATGATACCAACTAATTTTGTTCCTTCCGTGATTGGCACACCGGAAATACGGAACTTTGCCATCAATTCATCAGCATCTTTTAAGGTATGCTCTGGAGAAAGGTAGAATGGATCGGTAATAACACCGTTCTCAGAACGTTTCACCTTATCTACCTCATCTGCCTGTGCCTCGATTGACATGTTTTTGTGAATGATACCGATACCACCCTGACGAGCCATAGCAATTGCCATCTTGGATTCTGTAACAGTATCCATTGCTGCACTCATCATAGGAATATTTAACTTGATTTTCTTTGTAAGATTGGTTGTCAGATCAATCATATTAGGGGTAACCTCAGAATACTGAGGGACTAATAATACATCGTCAAAAGTAATGCCTTCGCCAATAATTGTACCCATTGTGTGTTTTCCTCTCTTTCTTTTCACTTGTATTTCTTATTTTCAGTGGTTCCGCAACACTACCGAAACCTACTTTAATAAGATATTCTAACAAAATAATAAAGGATAGGCAAGTAGAACAAAAGGTTTATTTTTAAAGAAAAGTATGCTATGCTCTTGCTAAAAGATTTTTAAGAAAGGAAACTACATATTATTATGGAATACCGACCGTGTATTGATATACACAATGGCAAGGTGAAGCAGATCGTAGGAGGTTCTTTAAAAGACGAAGGCGATCGGGCGAATGAGAATTTTGTATCCAAAAGGGATGCAGATTTTTTTGCGGAGTTTTACGCAAAGGATGGATTAAAAGGTGGACATGTGATTATGCTGAATAAGCCGGATAGTCCATTTTATGAGGAGACAAAGCATCAGGCACTTTTAGCACTGCACACATATCTGGGTGGCATGCAGATCGGTGGCGGAATCACGGCAGAGAATGCGCCTTATTTTATAGCAGAGGGAGCAAGTCATGTAATTGTGACGTCGTATGTCTTCTCAGAAGGAAGAGTGGATATGGATCATCTAAAGAAGCTGGTGGAAGCGGTAGGCAAAGAACATATTGTCCTGGATCTTTCTGCACGACGTTTGGAGGATGATTATTATATAGTGACAGACCGCTGGCAGCATTTCACAAAGGAAAAAATCACACCGGAGCTTTTGGATCAGTTATCTGTGTATTGCGATGAATTTTTGATTCATGCGGCAGATGTAGAAGGTATGTGCCAGGGAATTGAGGAAGATTTGGTTCGCATACTCGGAGCCTGGGGCAAAATTCCAATTACATATGCAGGCGGTATTTCAGATTATCAGGATATCACACATATCAAAGAAGTAGGCGATGGCAAGATCAATATTACCATAGGATCTGCGCTTGATATATTTGGGGGCAATCTCAATTATGAGACGGTATTGAGTTATGTGCAGGATGTGTAGAGACATTCAGAAAGAAGGTACAGTATGAAGTTTACAAAAATGCATGGCTGCGGCAATGACTATGTATATGTGGATTGCACCAAAGAAGTGATTCCTGACATAGCAGCGACAGCTGTCCGTGTTAGTGACCGCCATTTTGGTATTGGTTCTGACGGACTGATTTTAATCAAATCGTCGGAAGTGGCAGATTTTGAAATGGATATGTACAATGCGGACGGGTCACGCGGAAAAATGTGTGGCAATGGTATCCGTTGTGTTGCGAAGTATGTGTATGACCATGGTCTGACGAATAAGACAGAGATTACAGTAGATACGCAGGCAGGAATCAAGACACTGCAACTAACTGTCTGTGATGGTAAAGTAAGTAAAGTGCGTGTGGATATGGGAGAGCCGGTGCTGATACCACAGGAAATCCCAGTGAAAGCATCGGTGTTAGGATGGGCGGATGATCGAAGGGAAGCGATTGTTGCACAACCATTTACCGTTGCAAACAGAAGCTATGATATTACCTGCGTTTCCATGGGAAATCCACATTGCATTACCTTTATTGATGAAGATGTAAGATCGTTTCCGCTGGAAGCGATAGGCTCTCTTTTTGAAAAGCATGAACTTTTTCCGGAGGGAGTCAACACAGAATTTGTCAATATAATAGATAAGGAACATTTGCGTATGCGTGTCTGGGAACGTGGCTCAGGTGAGACACTTGCCTGTGGCACAGGAGCATGTGCAGTAGCAGTAGCGTCCTATTTAAACGGGTTCACAGGACGCAAAGTGGATGTTGAATTGATGGGTGGTCATCTGGAGATTGTTTATGATGCGGCAACCAACCATGTCTTTATGACAGGACCGGCCACCGAAGTTTTTTCTGGGGAGATATAGTATAGAACTTGACAGCAAAAGGGTAGATAAGCATAGACATAAAGGAGAACAATGATGTACAAGATCAATACGAATTACCAAAAGTTACCGGGAAGTTATTTATTTAGTGATATTGCAAAAAAGGTCAGCGCGTTTACGCAGGAACATCCAGAAGCGGATATCATTCGCTTAGGCATTGGCGATGTCACACAGCCAATTGCACCGGCAATGATAGAAGCCATGCATAAAGCGGTAGATGAAATGGGCGATGCAAAGACATTTCGTGGATATGCACCAGACCTTGGATATGATTTTTTGCGCAATGCAATTGTGGCGCATGACTATCAGGCAAGAGGTTGTGCTATTACAGCGGATGAAATTTTTGTGTCAGATGGTGCAAAAAGTGATTCTGGAAATATTCAGGAAATCTTTGCGCAGGATAACCGGATTGCTGTGTGTGATCCTGTCTATCCGGTGTATATCGATTCGAATGTTATGGCTGGAAGAACCGGAGAATACGACGCAGCAACACAGACGTGGAGTAATGTAATCTATATGCCATGTACAGCTGAAAATAATTTTGTGCCGGAATTTCCAAAGGAAAATCCAGATATCATTTATCTTTGTCTGCCAAACAATCCGACAGGAACAACATTGACAAAAGAACAGTTACAGATGTGGGTTGATTATGCCAATCGCATAGGAGCCGTCATTATTTACGATGCAGCATACGAGGCTTATATTTCAGAGAGTAATGTGGCACATACCATTTACGAATGTGAAGGTGCAAGAACCTGTGCCATTGAAATTCGCAGTTTTTCAAAAAATGCGGGATTTACAGGGGTGCGTCTTGGCTTTACCGTTGTACCGAAAGATTTGGTGTGCGATGGCGTTTCCTTACATGATATGTGGGCGAGACGTCATGGAACCAAATTTAATGGGGCTCCTTATATCATCCAGCGTGCTGGTGAGGCTGTATATTCAGAAGCGGGGCAGACACAGATCAAAGAGCAGGTTGGCTACTATATGCATAACGCGAAGACAATTTACACTGGTTTAAAGGAAGCAGGTTATGAAGTCTTTGGTGGCGTGAATGCACCATATATCTGGTTAAAGACACCAGAACATATGACATCATGGGAGTTCTTTGATTTCCTTTTGGAAAAAGCAAATGTTGTAGGAACACCGGGATGTGGATTCGGTCCGAGCGGTGAAGGCTATTTCCGATTGACAGCTTTTGGTACCTATGAGAATTCCGTACGTGCACTGGAACGTATCAAGCATTTATAAAATAAAAGTACATAATAGAAGCCATTCTTTTGCAAAAACATATGCAAAGGAGTGGCTTTTATCAAAGATGGGAATAATAGAAGTGAAGGCATTAGAATTAAGAAACCTTGTTGTTTACATAGAACAGGAAAAATTTACACCAGAAAATTATGAGTGCCAGATGGCATATTTAGGTCAGATCATGCCATCCTTTGAACAGGTGCTTTTTTTAAAGCATGATAATATGGCATCGCTGTTTCTGATGGAAAATATGGCAGAAAGTATTTGCCTTACGACATCACCGGAACTGGCAAAACAGATGCAGGGGCTGGGTATGGCTGTATTGGGCTTTCAAATAGAAAAAGATGAGATGCTGCGGGCGAGCTATGTTGTCTTAGGATTGGAACAGGTTACTTATGATGACTTCCTGCGTGTATTCCAGCGCTTTCATGGGATACCATGGCACATTCTTGAAACAAAGAGATGCCAGATCCGTGAATTTGGAATGGATGATTTGGACGCACTGTATGCATTATATGAACAACCACATGTGACAGATTTTATCGAACCACTGTATGCGTATGCACAGGAGAGAGAATACGAGCAGAACTACATAGAGCGTATCTATGGTTTTTATGGGTTTGGCATGTGGTTGGTTTTTGAAAAAGAAACAGGCAGGCTGATTGGGCGTGCCGGGCTTGAATACCGTGAACCATGCGAAGAAGGAGAGGTGGAATTGGGCTATCTGATTGCACCTTCGCATTGGCAAAAAGGGTATGCAACCGAGGTGTGTCAGGCAATTCTTTCCTATGCAAAAGAAGAACTTAGTATGGACAGGATTGTCAGTCATGTACATTTAAAAAATGATGCATCGCGCCATTTATTAGAAAAATTAGGCTTTTTCGGAGAACAGAAGGAAGACGAGTGGATATATTCTTATGATTTATAAAGGAATCCCGCGAGATTTGTTGATTTTTTGGAGACTTTTAACTATAATTATATGAAAAATTTGTGCTACTTTTTGGTATGCTCGTGATGAGTGTTTCGAACAGAAAGGGGAGAGGACGAATGGCAGATTTCACTGTAGAACAATTAGAACAGATGGAGCAGAGTATCGACCAGGAACGCAAGGGTATCATTGCCACTACGGATTTTGTCGAGCCGGAAGAACTGCATCGTGAATTGATAGAGCGCATCCGTAAGTATCACCCGAACACGGACATTACCATGATTGAGAAGGCTTATCATATTGCGCATACGGCACATGAGGGACAATGCCGTAAGTCAGGTGAGCCATATATTATCCACCCGCTTTGTGTTGCTATTATTCTGGCGGACTTAGAGCTGGATAAGGAGACCATCGTAGCGGGATTGCTTCATGATGTCGTAGAAGATACCGTAATGACAATTGAAGAAATCTCCAGCGAGTTTTCGGAGGAAGTAGCGCTTTTGGTAGACGGTGTCACGAAATTAGGACAATTGTCTTATGATGCGGATAAGGTCGAAGTGCAGGCTGAAAACTTGCGAAAAATGTTCCTTGCTATGGCAAAAGATATCCGTGTTATCCTGATTAAGTTAGCCGACCGTTTGCATAATATGCGAACGCTCAAATATATGAAGCCGGAAAAACAAAAAGAAAAAGCCAGAGAGACGATGGAAATTTATGCACCACTAGCACAGCGTCTTGGTATTTCTAAGATCAAGATTGAATTAGACGATCTGGCGTTGAAATATTTAGAGCCAGAGGCGTATTATGATCTGGTAGAAAAGATCGCACTTCGCAAACAGGAGAGAGAATCTTATATTGACGGATTGGTAGCTGAAGTATCACAGCACATGGCAAGTGCAGGCATTCAGGCAGATATTGAAGGACGTGCAAAGCATTTCTTCAGCATTTATCGTAAGATGGTCAATCAGCATAAGACGATTGATCAGATTTACGATTTGTTTGCAATTCGTATTATCGTGGATTCCGTGAAGGACTGTTATGCGGCACTTGGTGTGATTCATGAGATGTACACACCGATTCCGGGGCGTTTTAAGGATTATATTGCTATGCCAAAGCCAAATATGTATCAGTCTTTGCATACAACACTGATTGGACCGACAGGTACGCCGTTTGAGATCCAGATCCGCACGTACGAGATGCATAGAACATCGGAATACGGTATTGCGGCACACTGGAAATACAAAGAGAGTGGTGAAGGCGCCACTATTAATAAAGAAGAAGAAAAGTTAAGCTGGCTCCGACAAATTCTAGAATGGCAGAGAGACATGTCAGATAACAAGGAATTTATGAGCCTTTTGAAGAGTGATCTGAACCTGTTTTCAGACACGGTATTCTGCTTTACACCGTCAGGTGATGTGAAGAATCTGCCAAATGGTTCCACACCGATTGATTTTGCTTATAGCATTCATTCTGCTGTCGGCAACAAGATGGTGGGCGCCAAGATCAATGGTAAACTGGTTCCCATTGACTATGTAATCCAGAACGGAGACCGTATCGAAATTCTGACTTCCCAGAATTCAAGAGGACCGAGCCGTGATTGGTTGAACGTGGTAAAGAGTACACAGGCAAAAAACAAGATCAATCAGTGGTTCCGCAATGAATTTAAAGAAGAAAATATCATCAAAGGCAAGGAACTTATGATGGCTTCTGCAAAGGCAAAGGCGATCAATTATGCTGATATCAACCGTCCGGAATATCAGGAAAAAATTATTCGTAAATATGGTTTCCATTGTTGGGATGACTGCCTTGCTGCTGTAGGTCATGGCGGATTAAAAGAAGGCCAGATTGTCAATCGTATGTATGATGCCTATAAGAAAGATCATCCGATTATGATGACGGATGAAGAGGTATTGGCAGAGAACAATCAGCAGGAAGATAATGCGACGACGAACAAAGATAAACAGAAGGAACACAAGTCGAAGAGTGGTATTACTGTAAAGGGACTGTATGATGTATCGGTTCGTTTTTCAAAGTGCTGTACACCAGTTCCGGGAGATGAAATCGTTGGTTTTGTAACACGAGGACGTGGTGTTTCCATTCATCGTACCGATTGTATCAATGTGCTCAATTTGCCAGACAGCGAACGTGTTCGTCTGATCGAGGCAGAATGGCAGCCGGATGCGATTGAACAGCGCTCCGGAGAGCTTTACCAGACTGAGATTCATATCTATGGCAATAATAGAACGGGACTTTTGGTTGATGTTTCCAAAGTATTTACGGAACGCGATATTGATATCAAATCTATCTTTTCAAAAACCAGCAAGCAGGGAATTGCTACCATCATTGTTAATTTTGGTACAAAGAGTAAAAACGATTTGCGCGGTCTGATTGAAAAACTAAAACAGATTGATTCAGTGATTGATGTGGAAAGAACCACAGGCTGATGCCCAAACAAATAAAATGAATGGGAATGAGCCAGAAATAGGAGGCTGTCATGATCCAGATGCAGGTAGAACATTTAACGGTTGGTCCGGTGCAGACCAATTGTTATCTGGCGATAAATAAAGAGACAAAAGAGGCAATCATCATTGATCCCGGTGATGATGCAGACCGCATTGGCATGCGCTTGAAGCAATTAGAGGCAAAGCCGGTGGCAATTTTGTTGACGCATGGACATTTTGACCATGCAGGAGCAGCAAAGACTTTGGCTACGCAATATGATATCTTGGTGTATGCCCATGAGAAAGAAGCAGAGACACTAGAAGACAGTCGTATGAATTTGTCAGGTCCACTTGCTGGAGGCGCAACGACATATCATGCGGATGTATTTTTAAAAGATGAGCAGGAATTGACATTGGCAGGACTGCATATGCGTGTACTTTTTACACCGGGACATACACCGGGCGGATGTTGCTACTATTTTCCACGAGAGGATGTTCTTTTCTCGGGGGATTCTTTGTTTTGCGGTTCTGTGGGACGTACAGATTTTCCTGGGGGAAGCATGCGCACACTGGTGGATTCTGTACGCAGTAAATTGATGCCATTACCGGAAAACACAATTGTTTATCCAGGGCATGATATAGAAACTACCATTGAACAGGAGAGAATGTACAATCCTTTCCTATAAGAAAGTGAATAACGTATGATTACAGTAAAATTAAATGAAGCAAATTTTGAATACGATATCTACTCTTTGCTAAAGGCTTTTTATCCACAGGAAGAAATCCTTGTGGATGTGAACCCGGTGGCAGATCAAGAGCAGGTATCGTTTTCTTTTGTGGTGGAGTATGCAAAGGATGTGTTGACCATCACATGGAATACAAAAGAAACAGAGCATACGAGAAGCTGCCCGGTGCATTATGAGGATCGCAAAGATACCAAAAATCGTCTAAAACGGCTTTTATATGAAATTTTACATGAAATATCAGGAAAAGAATTGCCATGGGGAACGCTGACTGGTATTCGCCCGACAAAGATACCACTGCACATGTTAGAACAGGGAGCAGATGAGCAACAAATCCGCCGATATATGAAAGAGACGTATCTTATTTCGGAGGAAAAAGAGAACCTATGTACACAGATTGCGCAGACGGAACATCGTCTGCTTGCACCAATCGATTATGAGAATGGTTATAGTGTGTATATTGGAATCCCATTTTGCCCAAGTACATGTCTGTATTGTTCGTTTACCTCATATCCCATTGGTGTCTGGAAAAATCGTGTAGACGAATATTTAGAGGCGCTTTTTAAAGAAATTGATTTTGTGGCTGAGCGGATGCAGGGAAAAACACTGGATACGATTTATATTGGTGGCGGGACGCCAACGAGTCTTAGTGCAGAACAGCTGGAACGCCTTTTTACAAAGATTGAAAATACACTCGATTTGTCACATTTGCTGGAATATACGGTAGAGGCGGGAAGACCGGATAGTATTACGCGTGAAAAATTAGAAACGATTCATCGTCATGGAATTGAAAGAATTTCTATCAATCCACAGACAATGAACCAGAAGACATTGGATCTGATCGGAAGACATCATACCGTAGAAGAAGTGATTGCGAGTTATCATCTGGCAAGAGAAGTTGGCATTCCAACGATTAATATGGATTTGATTGTAGGACTTCCGGGAGAACATATGGAAGATGTGCAGCACACAATGTCTGTCATCCGGGATCTTGATCCGGATAATCTGACGGTACATTCTCTTGCAATCAAACGCTCTGCAAGATTAAATCTGGAATGGGAAAAATACCAGGATATGCATATGGAAAACTCTGAAAAACATATGGAACTCGCACACCAGACAGCAGCAGAACTTGATATGCAGCCATATTATCTTTATCGACAGAAGAATATGACTGGCAATCTTGAGAATATTGGCTTTGCCAAAGAAGGAAAAGCAGGGCTTTATAATATTCTGATTATGGAAGAAAAACAGACGATCCTTGCACTTGGCGCAGGTGCGGCATGCAAATATGTGTCGGATCATGGGCAGACGGTAACACGTTCCGAAAATGTAAAAGATGTTGGTCTGTATATCGAAAGAATTGATGAAATGATAGCTCGGAAAAAAGACAAAATAATGTAAAAAATGCAACAGCTGTTGAAAAACATCCCCCCAGGGAGCTTGTGCACCCCAAAAATCTATGGTAAATTTTCCTTGCGTTTGACGCACAAGAGAAAACGAGGAGGGGAATCATGAAGAAGGGAAGTTTGAAAAACAAAGCTGTCGCATGCGTGTTGACATGCGCGATGGTACTTGGTATGGCAGGATGTGGAAAATCCGCATCTCAAACAGAATCAGGATCTGCAGCAATAGATACAAAGAATACCATTGTTTATGGATCCAATGATTATACAAGAATCAACCCAGCCATGGATGAACATGGTGAAATCAACGCACTTATTTTTGATGGTTTAACAGACCACGATGGAGACAATCAGGTTATCCCAAGACTGGCAAAGAGTTGGGAATTTGATGAGGCAACAAATACATATACCTTCCATTTGGAAGAGAATGTAAAATGGCATGACGGAGAGAAATTTACAGCCGATGATGTAAAATTTACAATTGAGGCGATTATGGATCCGGAAAACGAGTCAGAAAATGCAGCAAATTATGAAGATGTAGAAGAAATCAATGTGATTGATGATTATACCATCGCATTTAAGCTTTCTGCACCAAACGTTGCATTCCTTGACTATATGACAATGGCAATCTTACCAAAGCATTTGCTGGAAGGTGAGAATATGCAGGAGTCAGACTACTTTAGAAATCCGGTTGGTACAGGCCCATTCAAGCTCGCAAAATGGGATGAAGGACAGCAGATTGTTTTAACGAAGAACGAAGATTACTTTGCGGGACCTGCAAAGATTGATGCTGTTGTATTTAAGATTGTAAATGATGACAACGCAAAGGCATTACAGCTGCAGTCTGGAGAATTAAACCTTGCACAGGTTACGCCAAAGGATGCAAAGACATTTGAAGATGATAAGGATCACACGGTATATCAGATGAGTACTTCTGATTACAGAGGTATTTTGTATAACTTCGCAAATGAGTATTGGCAGAAAAACAGTGACTTAATCCCAGCCATCAGCTATTGCGTAGATCGTCAGGCAATCATTGATTCTGTATTGCTTGGTCATGGACAGATTGCGTATAGTCCATTACAGAAAAACAAGTATAACTGTGAAGATGTTGAAAAATATGAGTTTAACTTAGATAAAGCAGAAGAAGCATTTGAAGCAGCAGGATGTACAAAAGATGAGGAAGGCTTCTGGACAAGAAACGGCGAGCGCATTGGATTTACCATTGATGCATCTCCGGATGATCAGGTCAGAATTGATATGGCGCAGATTGTTGCACAGCAGTTAAAGGAAGCCGGTCTTGAAGTGAAGGCAGAAGTCCCGGCAGAAGGCATTGACTGGGGCGGTCAGGAATGTTGTATTATCGGATGGGGCTCTCCATTTGATGCAGATGATCATACATACAAAGTATTTGGTACAGATAAGGGTGCAAACTACTCGATGTACTCGAATGAAAAGGTAGATGAGTATCTGAAAGCAGCAAGAGAGACAGATGACGAAAATGTAAGAATGGAACAGTATGCATTATTCCAGAAGGAATTAGCAAAAACACCGGCATTCACATTCTTCTGTTACATTGATGCCATGTATGTGGCTGCAAATAATATTTCAGGCATTGATGAAAATACAGTCCTTGGACATCACGGCGTAGGTATTTTCTGGAATGTTTGCGATTGGACAATCCAATAAAAGTTTGACATAGCAATATGCGAAAGGGGCTTTGAAATGAGCCCCTTTTTCCACTGTCTATGATTGCTTTATGTCAGTTAAAAGAGGAAAAAAATGGAATTACTAAAAGTAGAGAATCTCTCTGTAGAAATCGGCGCAGTCCGTGAGTCAGTCAAAGCGGTAAGAGATGTATCTTTTTCATTGCAGGATGGGGAAATTCTTGCGGTTTGTGGAGAGTCCGGCTGTGGGAAAAGCATGCTTTGTAAGAGTATTATGGGGCTGCTCCCAAAGAGTGGAAAAATTACAAAAGGTTCTATTTATATAGAAGGAAATGATATTACAAATTATACAGAACGTCAGATGGAACGTCTGCGTGGCGGATTTTTTTCTATGATTTTTCAAGATCCAATGACAGCGCTTGATCCGACCTATACCATTGGTGCGCAAATTGCGGAATCCATTCGTATAAACAATAAAGATATGTCAAAGGAACAGATAGAAAAACGTGTCATAGAATTGATGGAACTGGTTGGAATTGAAAATCCAGTGGAAAGACAGAAACTGTATCCATACAACTTTTCAGGTGGTATGCGGCAGCGTAGTGTTATGGCAATTGCATTGGCATCGAATCCGCGCATTTTGTTTGCGGATGAGCCAACGACCGCTTTGGATGTTACGATTCAGGCACAGATATTAGATTTGCTGCGGGAAATTCAAAGTCGTTTACATACAGCTACGGTATTGGTATCGCATGATTTGGGCGTGGTTGCCCGTGCGGCAGACCGTGTGGCGATTATGTATGCGGGTAAGATTGTGGAAATCGGTACCGTAGAAGATGTTTTTTATGATCCAAGGCATCCGTATACGTGGGGATTGATGCAGTCACTGCCGGCTTTTTCAAAAGGAAAAGACGCTTTATATACGATTCCGGGAATGCCGCCATCGTTATCACATCCACCCCGGGGGGATGCATTTGCCAATCGAAATCAATATGCGTTAGACATTGACTATGAAGAGGCTCCACCCATGTTTCAGATTTCAGATACGCATTATGCGGCTACATGGCTTTTGGATGAAAGAGCGCCAAAAGTTGAGAATCATCTCAGGGGAGGCTTACAATGTCAGAAAACATATTAGAAGTGGAACACTTAACCCACGCATTTACATTAGATAAAAAAACAAAAATCAAAGCCGTTGATGATGTTTCCTTTCAGATTAAGCAGGGCGAGATTCTTGGGATTGTAGGAGAATCCGGCTCGGGAAAATCGACATTGGCAAGATGCATTATGAACATCTATGAGCCAAATGCTGGCGTTGTGCGCTTTCATGGCATTAATGTATTAGACCGTGCTGCGTTTAGAGCAAATAAAAAACTTCTGCAGACGCAGCGGCAGATGATTTTTCAGGATTCCGCATCGAGCTTAAACCAGAGAATGAAAGCAGTAGATATTATCAGTGAACCTTTGAAAATCAATCATATCAAAACGGCAAGAAAAACAGCGAAAGCAGAAGCGGCCTTTCAGTTACAAACGGTTGGACTGGACGAGTCGTTTTTAGAACGATATCCTTCGCAGATGTCAGGGGGACAAAGACAGCGCGTGGCCATTGCGCGTGCGCTTACCACAGAACCGGATCTTCTGATCGCAGATGAGCCGGTGGCATCTTTGGATGTGTCCATTCAGGCGCAGATTATCAATTTGTTCCGCCATTTACAGCAGGAGCATGGTTTTTCGATTTTGTTTATTGCACATGATCTGGCGATGGTAGAATTTTTGTGCGACCGTGTTGGGGTTATGTATCATGGAAAGCTGGTGGAACTTGCGGATACGACAGAATTATATGAACATCCACTGCATCCCTATACAAAGATACTTTTGTCTGCTATTCCGCTTCCGGATCCGATAGCAGAACGAAAAAAGGTACGTCCGGATTACTCCGCTATGAAATTTGATACAGAGGGTCAGCTGGTGGAAGTGGCACCTGGACACTTTGTATTGCAAAAGGGAGGAGGGGATGTAAGTGAAGAAAAATAAAATTCTTTATTATTTGAAAAAGGCAGCTATCTTTTTTATCAGCATCTTTGTGCTTTCTGTTGCGGTATTTTTTATGGCACGTCTGACACCGACAGATCCTCTGCAATCCTATTATGGTGAGCGGACAGAAAAGATGTCGGTGGAAGAAAAGGATAGAGCAAGAGAGCGACTGGGATTAAACGAGCCCATTATTGTGCAATATGGAAAATGGCTGCAAAATGCAAGTCATGGGGAATTTGGTATTTCCTACAAATACAAGCAGGATGTCCTTCAAATCATTGAAAAGAGAATCGGCAATACCTTGCTACTTGGTGGTATTGGTTTTGTACTGACTTTTGTTGGAGCGATTCTTCTTGGTGTACTTTGTGCGATGCATGAAGATAGTTGGCTGGATCGTATGCTATCTACCATCGGAACCATCACAAGCTGTATACCGGAGTTTTGGTTTGCGCTTGTGCTGATTCTTGTATTTAGCGTACTGCTGCACTGGCTGCCAAGTAGTGGTGCAATGAGTGTCGGAAAAGAAGGCGATGTGGCAGATATGGCATTGCATTTGATTATGCCGTTGACGGTTGTTATTTTTGAACATCTTTGGTATTACGCGTATATGATTCGTAATAAATTGCTGGAGGAAGTGCGCGCAGATTATGTCCTGCTTTTTAAATCCGTGGGAATGAAGAAAAAGACTATTTTGTTCCGACATTGCCTGAAAAATGTCATGCCAACCATTGTAAGTATTATGGCGATTTCAGTGCCACATATTCTAGGGGGTACCTATATTGTGGAGACCGTATTTTCCTATCCGGGGATTGGTATGCTTTCTTATGAAAGTGCCAGATACGGCGACTATAATATGTTAATGGTTCTTTGTATGATGACAGGAATTGTTATCATTTTTTGCAACATCGTAGGACAAACCATCAATGAAAAAATTGATCCACGAATAAAGACGAATGAAATCACGGAGAAATCGGAGGTTCAATATAGTGGAAAAACAAGATAAATTTCAAATAGTTGGACCTGGAAGACGAAACGAAGATGTTGTGGAAGAAAAGAAATCTGTGCGTAAGTTACCATATGTATCTTTGATGATACTCGGGGTGATTGTGTTGGGATGCCTGTGTGCAGATTTGCTTTCCAATCAGGATGCTTCCTATATGGATTTGATGAACTATGCAAAGCCTCCGTGCAGACAGTTTTTGTTTGGAACAGATCATCTGGGACGCGATCTGTTTTCCTGTATCTGGCAGGGTGGACGTGTATCTTTATTTATCGGCGTGGTTGCAACGGTTATCTCGACATTTCTTGCTGTGGTATATGGCGCACTGAGTGGACTGGCATCGGATATTGTGGATACGATTATGATGCGAGCGACGGAAATTATGTTGAGTATACCATCGCTTCTTCTGATTATTTTTATCCAGGCAATTTTGGGAGATCCAACGATGCTTTCGATTGCTTTTATTATTGGAATTACCAACTGGTGCAGCATTGCAAAAGTGGTTCGTACGGAAGTCAGACAAATTAGAAAAAGTGAGTACGTGGTGGCGTCAAAGTGTATGGGCGGAGGATTTTTCCACATTCTTGCAAAACATCTTGGACCGAATTTTATCTCTGCCATTATGTTTATGGTTGTCATGAACATCCGGTCTGCGATTGTAACAGAATCCACACTTAGTTTTATGGGAATGGGATTGCCGCTGGATGTTATTTCATGGGGAAGTCTGTTATCTCTATCCGATAAGGCGCTTATGACAAAATCCTGGTGGATTATTATGATTCCGGGACTGTTTCTAATCGTTCTTCTGATTTGCCTGACCAATGTCGGCAACTGGTTAAGAAAATCTGTAAATCAAAAGGAGAGTAATCTCTAGTTGCGCACAATTTTAAAACGGATTATAATGAAGTGTAAATGTTTAATAGTTGGAGGAAGTAAAATGGCTTTAAGTAAGAAACCAGTCAATGGCATGAAGGATATCCTGCCAAGAGAGATGGAAATTCGCGATTATGTGACGAATGTAATTAAGACAACGTATCGTGAGTTTGGATTTACACCGATTGAGACACCATGTATGGAAAATATCGCGAATCTGAGCAACAAGCAGGGAGGCGAGAATGAAAAATTAATCTTTAAGGTGTTAAAAAGAGGTGAAAAGCTGCATCTGGACACTGCGAAAGAAGAAAATGATGTCGTGGATTTTGGTATGCGCTATGATCTTACTGTGCCACTTTGCAGATTCTATTCAAATAATGCAAATGATCTGCCAAGCCCATTTAAGGCATTGCAGATTGGTAATGTGTGGAGAGCAGACCGACCACAGCGAGGTCGTTATCGCCAGTTTACCCAGTGTGATATTGATATCTTAGGTGAGCCATCAAATATGGCAGAAATCGAACTGATTCTTGCTACGACAACAACACTCGGAAGACTTGGATTTTCCGGCTTTGAAATCCGTATCAATGAGCGCCGTATCTTAAAAGCGATGGCAGCATACAGTGGATTTGAAGAGAAGGATTACGATAGTATTTTTATTACCCTGGATAAGATGGACAAGATTGGTACCGAGGGCGTATCCGCAGAGCTTTTGGAAAATGGTTATGCAAAGGAGAGCGTCGATAAATATCTTGGACTGTTTGATGCATTGGCAGATAAGAAAAAGGTATCGGAGGGCGTAAGCTTCTTACAGGAGACACTTGGTACTTATCTGGATGAAGAAATATCAACCAATTTACAGGAGATCGCGCAGACAGTTGAGGCAGCAAAAGCAGCAGACTTTGCGCTTGTATTTGATCCGACCTTAGTGCGTGGTATGAGTTACTATACAGGAACGATTTTTGAAATTGCCATTCCTGAATTTGGCGGAAGTTGTGGTGGCGGTGGCCGTTATGATGAGATGATTGGCAAGTTTACCGGTCAGAATGTACCTGCTTGTGGATTTTCAATTGGATTTGAACGTATCATTTTACTTTTGATGGAGCAGGGATATGAAATCCCGGAGAGACCAAAGAAAGTGGCTTATCTGGTGGAAAAGAAATACCCGGCAAAGAAATTGATCGCGGTATTGCAGCAGGCGAAAGAAGCCAGAGAAAATGGGCAACAAGTACAGGTTGTTCGCATGAATAAGAATAAGAAATTCCAGAAAGAACAATTACAAAAAGAGGGATACGAAGAATTCGTAGAATTTTTCAATAGAGATTAACCAGGAGGAAAGAAAGACATGGCAGAGTCTATGCAGGGACTTCATAGAAGTCACCGATGTACAGAAGTAAATAACACCATGATTGGCGAAGAAGTAACGCTGATGGGATGGGTGCAGAAAAGAAGAAATTTAGGAAGCTTGATTTTTATCGATTTAAGAGATCGCAGTGGTATGATGCAGGTTGTGTTTGATGAGCCTGTGATTGGAAGCGAAGGATTTGCCAAGGCGGGAACACTGCGCAACGAATATGTGGTTGCTATTGTTGGTAAGGTGCAGAAGAGATCTGCTGCCGTGAATGAGAATTTAAAGACAGGTGATATCGAAGTGTTTGCAACAGAGTTGCGCGTGCTGTCTGAGGCACAGACACCTCCTTTCCCAATTGAATCCGGTATTCAGACAAAGGAAGAATTACGCTTAAAATATCGTTATCTGGATTTGCGCAGACCGGATCTGCAGCGGAATCTGATGATGCGTAGTAAGGTTATGGGCGTTATCCGTGCCTTTTTACAGGATGAGGGATTCCTTGAGATTGAGACACCGATTTTACAGAAATCAACACCGGAAGGTGCAAGAGATTATCTTGTACCATCACGTGTGCATCCGGGAAGCTTTTATGCACTTCCACAGTCTCCGCAGCTTTTTAAGCAGCTTTTGATGTGCTCTGGCTATGATCGTTATTTCCAGATTGCAAAATGTTTCCGTGATGAAGACCTGCGTGCAGATCGTCAGCCGGAATTCACACAGGTAGATATGGAAATGTCCTTTGTTGACATGGAAGATGTTTTAGATGTCAATGAACGTCTGATTGCCCGTGTATTTAAGGATACGCTTGGTGTGGAAGTACCGCTTCCTTTGAAGCGTATGACATGGCAGGAGGCAATGGATCGCTTTGGTTCTGATAAGCCGGATGTTCGTTTTGGCATGGAGCTTGTGGATGTATCCGAAGTGGTAAAAGGCTGCGGTTTTGGCGTATTTACCGGAGCTCTTGAAAATGGTGGAAGTGTCCGTGGTATCAACGTAAAAGGTCAGGGCGCTATGTCCCGCAAAAAGATTGACAAGCTTGTAGATCACGCAAAAGGCTGTGGCGCGAAGGGACTTGCATATCTTGTAATTAATGAAGATGGCACCTACAAATCATCTTTTGCAAAGTTTATGACAGAGGAAGAAATGGCAGCTTTGGTAGCAGCTATGGATGGACAGCCAGGAGATTTGCTTCTCTTTGCAGCAGATCGCAATAAGATTGTCTGGGAAGTGTTAGGATCCTTACGTTTGCAGTTGGGAAAAGAATTTAACTTATATGATCCAAACGAATTTGCCTTCCTTTGGGTTGTTGATTTTCCACAGTTTGAGTGGTCAGATGATCAGAATCGTTATGTGGCAATGCATCATCCATTTACTATGCCATATGAAGAAGATCTTGATAAATTGACAACAGATCCAGGCGCAGTACGTGCAAAAGCATACGATATTGTATTGAATGGCTGTGAACTTGGTGGAGGAAGTATCCGTATTTACCAGAGTGATGTTCAGGAAAAAATGTTTAACGCTCTTGGCTTTACCAATGAGGAAGCGCATGAAAGATTTGGTTTCTTATTAGATGCTTTTTCTTATGGTGTACCACCACATGCAGGTCTTGCCTTTGGCTTAGACCGTATGATTATGCTTATGATGCATGCAGAATCCATTCGTGATGTGATTGCATTCCCGAAGGTAAAAGATGCATCTTGCCTGATGACCGAGGCTCCAACACCGGTGGATCAGACACAGTTGGATGAGTTGGGACTGGAACTGGAAGAACAGGAGTAGTCTTTTTAATGAGAGGGGATAACGTATGGCCACAGGAGGAAAAAAGCAAAAAAAAGCAATTGCGTTAACACCGGAACAGACAGCAAGATCAAATAAGCTTGGTGTTGGGATTTATGGTGTGTCATTGCTGGGATGGGTGATGATTATGTTGATTACCCATTCGGTTACCATAGTAGGACTAGCCGTGATGGCGGTTTGTTATGCGATGGCTGTATTTTGGGGGTTAACACAGGGCAAAAGAGAAAATACACATATTAAGATGTCATTTACCTATCTGATACCGTTTATCGTTGTCAGTCTGACATCGAGTGTGAAGATTTACCCGGTAGTATTTATTACCGTATATGCTTTGATTGTGTATCAAAATGTACGACTGGTAGCTTATGGCACAGGTGCAACGGTAATTGTAAATATCATTGATATTGGCATGAGCACGATGCGTGGACAGATGACGCCGGATGATGCGGCATCGGAATTGATTTCTACCATTTTATTTGGACTTTTTAGTATGTATACGGCACTTCGTATTTACTATGCAACCAAAGAAAATATGGATCAGATTCAAAAGCAGACCAATGAAGCAATTCAGGTAGCAAATCATGTGGGGGCAATCTCACAGGATATTTTGGATAATTTTCATATCATTACAGATGGAATGAACAATATTACGGAGCAGGCAAATGAAAATAAGGGTGCGCTGAGTGATATTTCATCGGCTTCATCGGTAAATAGTGAAGAGATGAACCATCAGTCGGAACTGACACAGAATATTTATGGTATTGTGCAGGAAACGCAGGCAAGCGCAGAACGTGTACAGCAGAATGCACAGGATGTATATGAAAAAGTCAGCGAAGGTGTCGTGTTATCTGAGGATATGCGTACCCAGGCGCAGGAGGTATCTGCAGATATTGAAGCAACCAATCAGATTGTTACTGATCTGGTAGGACAGATTCAAGATGTTTCTAGTATTACCGATGCGATTCTTTCTATTTCAAGCCAGACGAATCTGCTGGCCTTGAATGCGTCCATTGAAGCAGCAAGAGCAGGGGAAGCAGGAAAAGGCTTTGCGGTTGTTGCAGATGAGATTCGTACTTTGGCAGAACAGACGAAACATTCTACCGAAGAGATTACACAGATTATGAACCAACTGATTTTGGTTGCAAACCAGTCTGTAGAAAAGATGAATCGTTGTGTAGAAGGCATCCAGTTACAGAATACAAAAATTGATGATGTAAATGGAAGCTTTGAACAGACAAAGAAGAATGTTGGTGCGTTAAAGACGATGGTGGATGGCATCATTGATGGAGTCAATGAAGTGTCCAATAATACAGCACAGATTGTAAATAGTGTTGTCAGTGTTTCAGAGAATACCAACCGCGTTTTTGAATTGTCAGGAAACGGTGTGGATGGTGCAGAGATGATTTACGCTACCATTCAGGAATTTTCAGATACGATTGGCAGATTGCATGCTAAGGTAGAACAGTTAAAAAATACAATTGCAGAAGAATAGTGTTACATAAAAATCCCGGTTATAAGAAGTGACTTATAACCGGGATTTTCTATTATGGCGATACCAATTAGCGAACCAAAACATCGACGATTTCGCCAATGTACATGGTGTGCATATCACCATCAGCATACCATTTGTCTGCAATTGTTGGATCGATAAATTGATCGGCTGTCATGCGTGTGGCAGATAATTTTTTGCAGAGAATAACAAATTTGGCTTCGTCTAAAAATGGTGTATCCATCATATGATCGATGTGCAGGCGTGCACCGGCAATCTTATCTTCATTGTGACCGGACACTGTGCCGAGATAGCTTAGTGTGCTGTGCATGTGATGATCTTCAAAGAAGTTGATAGAAAAGGTGTCACTACCATCAATGAGTTCCTTGGTATAGCGGGAATCGCGGATGTAGATGGTGGCAACATTTTTGCCCCACATCACACCAACACCGCCCCAGCTAACCGTCATGGCATTGGCTTTGCCATCAGCTTCTGCAGTGACAGCAGCCCATTCGTTGCCAATTTTTTGGAAAGGGTTAAATTCTAACATATTCATAGGATAAGGTTGAAATGTGTGCATAATGAATCTCCATTCGTATTTTTTTCTTATTATATTATTTTCGGGGAGTGCTTTCAAGAACCATCCAAAGAATGTACCTGGCAAAATTGTGATAATTATGTGTACATGCAGGATATTTATGAGAGCTATTCTTGACAAGGCAGATAAAGAGGAAGATAATAGTACAAACAGAGAAATTTTGCAGGATTTCATCTGCGATTATGCAATATATGGAGGAAGAAATCATGGAAATTAGATTCGAAGAACGTAAGCAGTTAAAGGAAAAACCAGACCAGAAGCATCTTGGTTTTGGAAAATACATGACAGACTATATGTTTGTTATGGACTGGAGCAAAGAAGAGGGATGGCACGATGCCAGAATTGTACCACAGGGACCAATTGAACTTGAACCGGCATGTGTGACACTTCATTATGCGCAGGAGACATTTGAAGGTCTTAAGGCATATCGTACTTCCGAAGGAAAGATTCAGTTATTCCGCCCAGAGATGAATGCAAGACGTATGATTAATTCGAATGCAAGACTCTGTATGCCAGCATTCCCGGAAGAAATGTTTGTAGAGGCTGTTAGAGCATTGGTAAAACAGGAAGCAGACTGGGTACCATCAGAGCCAGATACTTCTTTGTACATTCGTCCATTTATGTTTGCTACAGAAGCAGCGCTTGGCGTACACATGGCTTCTTCTTATAAATTTATGATCATTTGCTGCCCAGTAGGTGCTTATTATGAAACCGGTCTTGATCCAGTGAAGATCCTGGTTGAGGATGAACTGGTACGAGCAGTGAAGGGTGGTACTGGATTTACAAAATGTGGTGGTAACTATGCAGGTTCTATTCTTGGTCAGGTAAAGGCAGAGAAAATGGGATATGCACAGGTTCTTTGGTTAGATGGAGAACAGCGTAAATATGTCGAAGAAGTAGGTACCATGAACATTATGTTCAAGATTGCTGGTGAAATTTATACAGCACCAATCGAGGGAACCGTTCTTCCAGGTGTAACGAGAGATTCTATGATTCATTTGCTTCGTGATTGGGGTTATACCGTTCATGAGAGTCGCCTTTCTATCGATGATCTGATGAAAGCAGGTCATGATGGTACCTTGGAAGAGGTCTTTGGAACAGGTACCGCAGCTGTTATTTCTCCAGTAGGTGAGCTTCGTTATAAAGATGATGTGGTAGTTATTAACGATGCAAAAACAGGAGAATTGACACAGAAATTATACGATACCCTTACTGGTATTCAGTGGGGTAAGATTGCAGACCCTTATGGATGGACACAGGTTGTAGAGTAATTGCAGAATAAAGAAGTGACATGCCCGGTGGATTGCTTTCACCGGGCATTTTTGCGTGTGTCAAAACGCAGGTGGAACCATTGACAAGGTAATGGCAAGTACGATAATATTTAATTGGGATATTAGATTTTTTATAGGAAGAGGAGTATGTATGTTTGATAAGTTGTATGGATATGTGAAGAAGTGGGTTTCTGAAATTTGCCATATTTTGGAGCTCATTGCTGCAATTTTTGTATTTATTGCTGTTGTGATCGCATTGCTTGCACTGATACCGCACGTGAGTGAGCTGTGGCAGAATCGTGCGGATACCGGTGCAATGTTAGAGTTTATAGAACAGGTATTTGTTGTTGTTATCGGCGTGGAATTTATCAAAATGCTATGTCGTCCGACCGCAGACAATGTGTTAGAAACCATTATCTTTTTGGTGGCGCGTCATATGATTGTAGTGACAACGACAACACCGGTCGATGATTTAATTTCGACCATCAGCATTGTGCTACTTTGTTTTGTTCGTAGATATTTAAAAGAACATCGTCTTAAGGATAAAATGCGTGAGGAAGACTGGCGCAGATTAGAGGAAGCGGATGAATCAGGAACTACTGAATGAACTGCGGCAAATAAGCACTGAAGAGAGTGAATACCGCGAGGGAAAAGGTGATGTCAATCGTGGCATCTATATGGAACCAGAGACGCATATGGTGGATTATAAACGTCTGATTGAAAGTGGTAAGACGATTGAAATTCGCACGCATACGCGTTTTGTACATTTTCCCCAGCACACACATAATTATGTGGAATTGATTTATATGTGTTCCGGACATACGACACATATCGTAAATGGTGATCAGATTGAACTGGGAACAGGAGAACTTCTCTTTTTGAATCAGAATGCAACGCAGGAAATCTATCCAGCAGGAGAAGAAGATATTGCTGTCAACTTTATTATTTTGCCAGCGTTTTTCGATTATGCGCTTTCTATGATGGGGGAAGAGGAGAATCTGGTTCGAAAGTTTGTGCTCGATTGTCTGAAGAGCAAAGATGCAGATGTCAGCTATCTTCACTTTCAGGTGGCGGACGTTTTGCCGATTCAAAATCTGATGGAAAATCTGATATGGACTATTCATAACAAGCAGCCAAACAAACGCAGCATTCATCAGGCTACTATGGGGTTGTTACTGCTACAATTGATGAATTATACAGATTTGGTGCATGTCGGTAAAGATAATAAAAATCAGGAACTTTTGATGTCAGTATATCGCTATATTGAAGAACATTATAGAGATGGTGAATTATCCGAGCTGGCAAAAATGCTTCATTATGACATCTATTGGCTGAGTCGTGCCATTCATACGTTTACCGGTTCTACTTACACTGCGCTATTGCAGCAAAAGCGTATGCGTCAGGCAGCATATTTGTTAGAAACATCGGGGCTTACGGTGGCGGATATCGCGGTGGCCGTGGGCTACGAAAATATTAGTTATTTTCACAGATTATTTCAGAAAACATATGGCATTTCGCCACGAAAATATCGTACATCCATGCGTCTTGGTACATGGGAAGAAAAGAAATAGGATGAATCATGGGATTAGAAGAATTATTAAGTGAAATTATGGAAAAAGAGGATGTACGTTCTCTTTTGAGTGAGCTTAGAAGCAGATTACAGAAAAAAGAAGTACAGACGGCAGAATGCGTTGATGCAAAGTTGGTGAAACGCTTACAGGACCTGCTTATGCATGAGGATGCAAAGACAAGAAAAAATGCTGCACTTTTGCTGGGTGATCTGGCAGATGAGATCTACAAATTGTCAGACTGGGAAATGGTACGTGATGCCTTGTGGGATTCTTATCGAAAAGAACAGACAAAGTTTGTCTGGAATGCATATATTAAGGCGCTGGCATCGTATGATTGTGAGTCTTTACGGGATGAGATGGTATCGGAACGAAAACGTCTGCAGCAGCAGGATGTCGCAGAGGAAGATAAAAAGCATGTAAGACAGTTATTAGAACAGCTGGATGCATTGTTAGCAGATTATGAGAAAAAAGAAACCTATACTTTCGGTGGTATTAAAAAGAAGCATCCATTGATTCTTACGACAGAACCATATATGCAGGAAATCTTACTAGAACAGGTAAAAGAACTTGGCTATACAGATGCACGTGTTGTGCCACGAGGCGTACGGGTGCTTACAGATACTCTGGATACGTTACAGTCTTTGCGCATTTATCGTGAAATACTTTTTGTGATACGATTTCGCAGCCAGACAATTGCAGCAGAGAAAAATCTTGCACAGGCAATCGTCACGTCCGAACTGCTGCCGTTGTTAGAAGAAGTATATGGGAAAAAGAAAAAGTATCCATTTGTTCTTCGTATGGGTACAGAAGTTGAAAGTAAAAAGACAAAGCAGATTGCGTATGATATTGAAAAAAGCAGCGATAACCGGCTACAGAACAGACCAAAGGATGCCATTGTGGAGTTACTTTCAAAGCAAAAAAAAGATGGTACTTATGTAGTGTATGCGCGATTATCAGGGTGTGAAGCAAATCGTTTTTCTTATCGAAAACATGTACTCCCAACCTCAATGTCGCCAATCATTGCAGCACAGATGGTGGAATGGATTGAGCCATATCTGCAGGAAAATGCACATGTCATTGATCCATTCTGTGGTGTGGGAACACTTCTGATTGAACGTATGAAAAAGAAACGTACACGCGATGTGTATGGGATAGATAGTTATGGGGAAGCCATTGCGTATGCAAGAGATGATGCAGAGGCAGCAAAGGTATCCATTTATTTTATCAATCGAGATTATTTTGATTTTACATCAAGCTATTTGATGGAAGAAGTGATTACGGAATTTCCGCGTATGGAACATAAAGAACGGGAAGAAGTAGACCGTTTTTATCAACGTTTTTTTGACAAGACAAGTGAGATTACCGCAAAGGATGCGATGATCTTTGCTCTTTCAACGGAGGAGCAGGCTTTGAAAAAACAATTACGTTTGCATGATGAATTTCAGCTTGTGCGACAGATACCAATGCGTGGTCGGGAACAGATCTATATTTTGAAAAAAAGAGGATAAAATATGTACGTCAAAGACGAAGGACAGAAAACACAACAGCAAAAAGAAGAAGTGATGCGTGGTCTGGATTGGAAAAAGATGCAGATGATGCAGGATCAGTTTTGCGAAACACAACAGGTGTATTGCGTGTGTGTCAGCAGAAATATGCAGCGCTTGACAGCATTTTCCGGGACAAAGGAAGAACAGATTTTTATCGACCGTGTATTTCCGGTGGCAACGCAGCGAAATCTCATTGCCAGTTTTTCGGATGTGGACGGAGAAGACGTCATTGCTGTTGAAGCAACAGTTCCTTATGTACAATTGCGTGGAATCGCCATCCGTGGTGAAGAGAACCGATTCTATGGTGCGTGGGTGTTAGTTGCCATTGATGAAACAATGCTTAGCGCAGAGGATGAAGTGCCGGCAGGAATTCGGAGAACGACAGCTAAGGCATTTGATGCAGCCGTTGCATTACTAGATGTTCTGACAAGAAATTACTTTTCAAACAAGATTCATCTGGCAGCGCAGGCAGAAGAGATTGCGCAATTAGAAGCAAATGAAAAGCATATGCAGTATCTGCTGCAAAAAACAGAAGTGCTCACAGAGATATTAAAGATGATGGAATCGGATGTGACGTTTGCACAGATTATGGAAGATATCCTAGAGCGCGTGGGAACCTATCTTTCGTTGTCAAACGCAGCACTTTTAAGAGTACAGTCGGATGAGAAAAATGTAGAAATGATTTGTGAATGGGCAGACGAAAAATCCCATGCATATATGCGCGATTTTGGCATTGTACCAAAGGCAGACATTCCGTTTATGACAGGCAGACCATATACGATTTCATCTGAGACCATTATGCCAAAACCATTTATGGACTTTTTTACAAAGTATGGTATCCGTTGTGGCGTCTTTTTGCCACTGAATGTCAATGGCAAATGTGGTATGTATCTGTGTTTTACCATGATGGATATGGAGCGCAAATGGAGTGTGGATGATTTGCGCTTTTTAAATGATGTTAAGTGTATTACACAGACAATTCTTGTGAAGCGCATCACCAAGAATTCCCTGGCAAGTTCGTATGCGGCCTTAGAAGCCATTTTAGAGAATGCAGGCTGTGGTATTTGTGTCAATGATTTAGATACCGGAAAGGTATTATATGCGAATGAAGCATTCAAGGATATGGCATTGACGAGTGAAGACCGGGAGCAGCTGCGAAAAGTGTTTATGATTTCGCCAGATGGTATGGATGGGCTGCATGAGTACCATGCACTTGGAAGTGACAGATGGTTGGAAGTATCCTTTTCAAAAATTGGCTGGGTGGACGGAAGCGAAGTGCGCCTGGCAACAATTTATGATATTTCTACAACAAAGCGTTATCAGGAGCGGGTGGAACACCAGGCGAATGAAGATTATCTGACGGGTCTGTATAATCGCATGCGTTTTGAAGAAGATTTAAACAAAGAAATTCATGCGACGGTTCGCAGTGGCGGAGAAAGTGCCGTCCTTTATATTGACTTAGATGACTTTAATCATATCAACGATGCCTTAGGGCATCATGTGGGAGATTTGTTATTGCAAAATGTGGCAGATGCGCTGGTGCATGTGGATGGTGTGAATGGCCATTGCTATCGCATTGGTGGAGATGAATTTGCGATTATTGTTACCAATCGCCATATGCAGCAGAAAGATACCATGATTCGTCATATTTGTAACCTGTTTTCACGTCCATGGTTATTGCAGGGAACAGAATACTATTGCACCATGAGTATGGGTGTAGTGTATATTCCAAAGGATGGGATTGATTTATCATTGCTGTTACAGCGCGCGGATATCGCACTGCACTGGGCAAAGAGTCAGGGAAAGAATCGTGTAGAATATTATAACAATAACCAGTATACCAGTTCCGTAGAACGCCTGGATATGGAAAAATGTATGCGCGAGGCGGTAGAACATGGCTGTGAAGAGTTTGAAGTGTATTACCAGCCACTGATTGATATCAGTAAGCCGGAGCGCCCTTGCTGCGGAGCGGAGGCATTGGTACGTTGGAATTCTCCAACACTTGGATTTGTGATGCCGTCAGAATTTATTGCATTAGCGGAATACCTGGGGCTGATCAATCAGATTGGAAGCCATGTCTTATTTGAGGCATGTAAACGCTGTAAATATTGGAACGATTTTGGACATCCGGAATATAAGGTTAATGTCAATTTATCTGTCATTCAATTGTCGCAAAAGGATATTATCGATACGATCCGTAAGGCTTTGGAAGAAACAGGTATCGAGCCATCAAATCTGACATTGGAAGTGACCGAGGGACTTGCCATCAATGATATGGAACGAATGCAGCAGGTTTTGCGAGGTATCAAGAGTCTCGGCGTGCGTGTGGCATTGGATGACTTTGGAACAGGATATTCTTCGTTGAATCATATTCGGAACATGCCAATTGATGTTATTAAGATTGATCGTTGCTTTGTGGAAGATGTAGGAGAGAACCTCTTTTCCGATGCCTTTGTCAAATCAGTTTCACAGCTTGCTGATGCACTTCATATGCATGTATGTGTAGAGGGCGTTGAGGAAAAACGCCAATGTGATGCATTAAAAGGAATGAATGTGGACATGCTGCAAGGTTATTTGTTTGATAAACCATTATGCGCGGAAGAGTTTGAACAGAAATATTTGTATTAGGAGAAGTAAGAAGCAATAAAAAACCTCGAAAACCAATAGAATGGTTTTCGAGGTTTTTAAAGAATGCAGGAAATGGGACTTGAACCCACACGATATTGCTACCACAGGCACCTGAAGCCTGCGCGTCTGCCAATTCCGCCATTCCTGCGCGCAAATAGTATTCTATCTGTTTTTAGAATTGAAGTCAAGAGAATTGTGAACTTTTTGCAATGAAATTATGAATTTATTCCAGTGTCAGTGTGCCCATAAGATAGCCGTTGGAGGTAAGTGGCATGGTATTTCCAAGTTTTATAATTTCTCCAGAGGCTGGATCTCGCAGTAAAAGATAAAGGTTGTAGGTGCCTTTGTCATAATCACGTAAAGCAAGAGACTGTGTAATGGTTACCGGCTCTTTCGGATTCCAGGAACGATTGTCCGTATCCAAAGGAAGCGTAATCATTTCTTCCGTTTTTTGATTGCGGATGAGAAGACTGATGTCATATGGCATATAGCCATTAGAAAAGCCAATGTTTTCCAGAGTCAGTGTAAGTGAACCATCCGTGTCTTTCCAAGTGTCAAAGGAAAGCGATACATCTTTTACGATATAGCGGTATCCCAAGTGTGTTGTAACATAATCATATAGTGTCAGACCGTTGTATGCATCTTCACCGGTATAACTTGTTGTTTTCCAATCATTTAAAATGGATGCATCCTGATCGGCATTCAGATAAGAAATGTGTCCCATCTCGAGTCGGGTGATAGCACCAGCGACATTTGACAGTAGGGAGTCGTTGGCAATTGCTCCACCACATGGGGCAAAAGTGGCGATGGATGCAGTGGCATTTTGCTCAGCAGTTGCCATATGCATGGATAGCGTATCGCTATTCAGACCAATGCGGTAAAGAAGTGTCTTATCAGAAGTGTATAAGGTCGGCGGAATCTCATTTTGACCAATCACCTGTAAATACTGACTGGCATCATGCACGCTAAGAAATAGATTGTTGTTTGTCAGTGAAGCATAATAGTGGTTCAAATCAGCAAGAGAATCTGTAGTCAATAAACCAGAAGACAGGGTCTCGCCATTTTTACCAAGAAAAACACCTTGCAATATGTAAATGCGGGAGGCATATTCGTTGATTACGGTGGACAGCTGCTCCATGTGACGATAAATAATGGAAAGATCCTGTGGCTCGTTTGCGTCATTTTCTTCACCGGTATTGTAACAGAAACGAATCATCAGCTGCTTATCGGTGGTACTCCATTTGTCTAGAATGGAGCGTATATCCTCAATACCATGATTGGAAATGGCATCCTGCGTATAATGATCCAGGTTGATTTGCAGCAGACATAAGCGTGTGGTATTGTCGAGTGCCATGGCATAATCTACAGTAGCTGGGTCAAAAGAAGTATCTTCTGTTATATCGTATGAATAAGTGTGATACCAGCCGATATAAGGATTGGCGATAGTCTCGTTACTTTCGCTGTATGAAACCGGTGTAAAAGTTACACTGAGATTATGACGTAATAAAAGAACAGTGCCAATGACACTGATGGTAATCAAAAAAAGAACAAGTCCGCACAGGAAGCGCAGCCCCTTGTTTTTTCGCTTTGCATTTTTTCTCATAGGAATCTCCTAAACACGTGATAAAGGTAGTATATCATATTGTGTAAAAAAATAGAGAAAAGTAAGTAAAAAGTAGGAAAAATAATGAATTTGCATAGTGAGAATGGAGGGGATGTGTTACAATCTTTATATGGGAATGCAAACAGGGGGGAACATGATTTATGGGAATCAGAACAGAACAAAAAAGGAGAGGCTTAAAAGCAATAGGCGCATTATTATCTGCGACTGTTACGATACTGTGGATTGCCTTTTTTGGATGGACACTTTTACATAACGCAGAGCCTTCGCAAGTACAGGAGATGGCAACAGGATGGAGTGTGAGTGTCAATGGACAGGAGCTCGCACAGCAGCCAACACTCGAAGACTATAGATTTTCAGATTTACAAGTGGGCGATACCATTGTCTTAAAGGGGAAACTGCCGGAAGCGTTATTACCGTCGCAGGCGATGACAATGCTTTGCTATCTTTCCACCATAGAAGTCAAAGTGGACGACGTTTCTGTGTATCATTATGGACAGGAATTGGCGCAACAGAACAAATTAGTGGGTAGTGGCTATCATTTCATAACATTACCAGACGATGCAGCAGGTAAAGATGTGACCATTATTATGGAAACCAGAGAGCCGGATGTATTTACCAGCATCGATAATCCGACAATTATGTCGACGAATGATGTTTATTGTGAATTTGCAAAACAGAATACGATGGCAATATTTATTGATGTGTTTTTGATTTTGTTGGGTGCGGTTGTTACTGTTGTTAGTTCTGCAGCAATTTGCTACAGCAAAGTGTACGAGAGACTTCTTTATATCGGGATTTTTAGTTTTCTGATGGGTGTATGGTCGATGTGCAACTTGAAGATTTTTGAAATCTTCAAAATAAGCCTAGAAGCGAATACAACCGTTGAATACATGAGCTTATATCTGGCGGCAATCAGCGTCATTTTAATGACAGCAGATTTGCGGAAGAAGTCTGCCGCATGGAAACAACAGGTTGTGTATGCCTCAGCAATGCTGATGGGAATTTTCTTTGTGGTAGCTTCTATCTTACATTTTACAAACATTGAACATTATCCACGATTGCTGGGATATTTTCATCTGTTTGGTGGCGTATCTTTTGTCCTGATCGCACTGACAGGATATGAAAGAGGGCACAAAATGAATTCATCGGAAAAAGCGATACATGTTGGAACGGGGGTTCTCTGTGCAAGTGTTGCACTTGATTTGTTCCGTTTCTATTTGCAAAAATATATTATGCCGGATGTCCATGTCCTTAACAACAGTGTCATGCCAGTAGGAACGTTGATTTTTATCATTATGCTGATTGTCAGCTATATCTTCTATGTATATGATTTGCTTGTCCATGAGGCTGAACAGGAGTGGCTGACAGAACGGGCTTATCACGATGAGTTGTGTAAGACATTTAACCGTACCAAATGTAATGAGCGTTTTGATGAACTCGATGCAGGAGAGCAGGATTATGCGTTGATCAATCTGGATCTTAATGGTTTAAAAGAAACCAATGATTCGTTGGGGCATGTGCAGGGAGATTTGCTCTTACAGGAGTTTGCTTCTGTTTTAAAAGAAGCTTTTTCGGGAATTGGTGAAGTGTATCGTATGGGTGGAGACGAGTTTTTGGTTATTTTGCAGGAGGAGCAGTTCCCGCAGATTGATTCTTGTCTGAACAAAATGGTTCGTTTGGAAAAACGTAGATCCAGCGAATTCATTTTTACAATAGAAGCGGCTTATGGCGTTGCAAAAAATAGTGAATGTCCGGAGGGAACGTCACAAAAGGTGTACATGCTTGCGGATAGCCGTATGTATGACATGAAAGCCAAACAAAAGATTAATAAGAGATTGCGATAATATTTGGTCTTTTTTCAATACATACGCAGGAATTATAGACAGTTTTTGCGACGCGTGTTATATTACAATTATAAGATTGTTATTTTTTTGACAAAAATAGCAGGAAACCACAAATGAAAGTTATGAGAGAAAAAGGGAGGACACATACCAAATGTATGCTGACGAAAATGTAATTAAGATCAAACATGATGTACTTTATGAAGTAGCCAAACTAGCATTTGCAGATGAACTGGAAGAGAAGAGAGACGGTATTGCTGAGGCTTTGATTCCAGGACCAACACCGCAATTCCGTTGCTGTATTTATAAAGAGAGAGAGATCATTCGCCAGAGAGTTCGCTTAGCGGAAGGTAAGGCACCTGGTATGAATGATGATGGTAATATCGTGCAGGTAATCAGCTCTGCATGCGAAGATTGTCCGATTTCAAGCTATGTTGTTACTGACAACTGCCAGAACTGTATCGGAAAGGCATGTATTAATGCTTGTAATTTTGGTGCCATTGAGATGGGACGTCATCGTTCTCATATTGATGCTTCCAAATGTAAGGAATGTGGTAAGTGTGCACAGGCATGTCCATATCATGCAATTGCTGCATTGAAGCGTCCTTGCAAATTTAGTTGTCCAGTAGATGCGATTAGCTACGATGAGAATGGTATTTCTGTGATCAACGAGGAAAAATGTATCCGCTGTGGACTTTGTATCCATAAGTGTCCATTTGGAGCCATTGGTTCTAAGACCTATGTTGTAGATGTAATCAAAGCAATCAAGTCAGAACATCCGGTTTATGCACTTGTTGCACCAGCCACAGAAGGTCAGTTTGGTGAAAATATCACCATGAACAGCTGGAAGAAAGCAATGAAAGCGGTTGGATTTACTGATTTAGTAGAAGTAGGTCTCGGTGGAGATATGACGGCTGCTTATGAAGCAGAGGAATGGGCAGAGGCATATAAGAATGGCAAGAAGATGACTACATCTTGCTGTCCTGCATTTGTAAATATGATTAAGAAACATTATCCGGAATTGATTGACAATGTTTCTACAACGATTTCACCGATGTGTGCGGTATCTCGTATGTTAAAGGCAAAAGAGCCAGATGCAGTAACCGTATTTATCGGACCATGTATTTCTAAGAAATCAGAAGTTAAGGATCATGCAATTGAAGGAAATGCAGATTATGCATTGACATACAGTGAAATCCGCGCCATGATGCGTGCAAAAGATATTGAATTAGAAGAAGATGATAATACATATCAGGAATCTTCTGTTTATGGTAAACGTTTTGCAAACGCTGGTGGTGTTACCGAAGCCGTGTTACAGAGTCTGAAAGAAAGCGATGATGAGATTGCTGCAACTGTAAATAAGTGCAATGGCGCAGCAGAGTGTAAAAAAGCATTGCTTTTGATGAAAGTTGGAAGATTGCCGGAAGATTTTATCGAAGGTATGATTTGTGAAGGCGGTTGTGTTGGCGGCCCAAGTGCATTCCGTCCACAGGCATCCTTTAAGAAGGATCGTGAAGCAATCATATCTGAGGCAGATGAGCGTGGTATTCATGAAAATCTGGATCATTATGATATGGATGCATTCTCTATGCATGCAAAGAGATAAAAATAGGTTAAAATTAACAGCCGGAGTTTTAAAACTCCGGCTGTTTTTTGTTTAGCCACTCGACGAGCTCACATAAGCCTTCTTCCGAAAAGTCGGCAATCTGATGCGTTTTCTTATTATCATCCGTTTTTGCAAAGGAAAACGGTCCGGGCCAGATGGTCGCCTGTAATTTTTTTTCGGTCTCTTCGGAATCCGGAAGTGGAAGTTCTATTTTTTCAACGCGATAGCGCATATTCCCATCACTTCCGGTAAAGGGGGAGCTTTTGTAAAAATTAAGTGCTAATAATGAATGACGGTCAATCATAAAAAATCCTTTCTATGGGTTATTTTCTAAATTACTTTCTATTATAATATATATAAGGGAAAAGAAGTAAAATTTTTGCTTTTTTATGGGCGGGAAGAAGCAGATATGCTATACTTTATTAATTATAGCAAACATAGTATGCTATCGCCGAAAGGTTCATAGCAATTGTGGAAAGGAGAAGGTAACTATATGAGGGGGATTTATAAAAAGTGGAGTGCAGTTTGTCTGGCTGTGATGTTATCGGTATCAATTTTTGGCGGATTGGGACAAACGCAGGTACAGGCGGCAGAGAAAGAGACAACAAATTGGATGGCAGATATCGATGGGGAAACGATGCTCAGCGCCATTTCCATTCCGGGAACACATGATACATGTACACAATATGTAGGTTTGCGTTATATTTTCCAGTGTCAGAATACGAGTGTGGCAGAGCAGTTAGAGGATGGCTATCGTTACATGGATATGCGCTTAGTATTAGATGGAGAGGGAGAGGAGCAGACATTAATTCTCAAACATAACTTCTCAAAATGTAAAAAGAATGGTTCTCTTTTTGCAAAAGCATTGACACTTTCCGATGTACTGCGTGATGTGTATGCTTTTTTGGAAGAAAATCCAACGGAAACCGTAATCATGTGCATGAAAGCAGAAAATGGTAAAGATGATGTAGCAGAAGTACAAAAATTATTATACAAACAGATCGATGCCAATGCGGATATGTGGTATCTTGCTAATGAAATTCCAACGCTGGATGAGGTGAGAGGCAAGATTGTATTGGCAACACGCTTTGAAGATAAAATGGGTGTAGGTGAAAGTAGAAGTGGTCTGCATTTTTACTGGGAAGATCAGGGAGACCGTACGGTTGTAGATGTTCCATATGTGTTGTCCGTGGTAAATGACACCACTTCTTTATGGGTACAGGATCGCTACAATTATGATACGGCAGATAAGCTGGATGCGATTGTAGATAATCTGGAGAATTGTCAGGCGGCAGATGATACCTTTTCTATCAACTTTACATCGACAAGTGGAAGTGGTAAAGTAGGACATCCAAAGAAATATGCCAGCACGATCAATGAGTATCTGTTGTCATATGATTGGAAAGAAAATACCTGCTATGGTATTGTTGTTGTAGATTTCGCGTCAGATAAACTGGCAAAATGTATCTATGGCACCAATGATTTTATAAAATAACTGAGAAAGAATAGAAGGTGAGTGTATGCCACAGGGCAAGCCAATGCCGGGAGAAATTTATCGGCACTTCAAAAATAAAATGTATCAGATTGTTACGGTTGCAGCACATTCGGAGACGGGTGAATGGTACGTTGTATATCAGGCATTATATGGCGATTTTAGAACATATATCCGTCCATATGATATGTTTATCAGTCCGGTTGATCATCACAAATATCCGGATGTGGAACAGGAATATCGTTTTGCTATGATAGAAGAACCTGTGGTACCTGCTATCACAGCGCAGGAAAAAAAGACAGAGAGTGATCGGATGCAGGATGGAATGGTAGAAAAAACGATAGAGACTGATGAAAATCCGAATCTGGAAGAAGGCGAAGAGCTACAGGGAGTGAACCCACATTTTCTGGCATTTTTGGATGCGGATAGCTATAGTAAAAAATACGATATTGTGACAGATATGGAAGAAGAATTGGATGACCATCTGATTAACCAGATGGCGGCATCAATCGATGAGATCATTGAAGACGGACGTCTGAGTGATCGGATTATGCAATTAGAAGCATGCTTAAGAACAAAGGCGCGGTATGAATTAAACCGCGCCAGATAAATTATTGATACAGAGCCATATTCACATTGTGGTAACGATGATCCATGGTGACATCGGTGCCAAACCATTCCGGTGGAAGAAAGGCATCCGCTTCTTCTAAAGAAGCAAATTCTACTTCAGCCATGATAAGAGGCGCCATATCACCTTCGAATACATCGAGTTCAATCGTGTGTGGTGGAAGGGGAATGAAATAGCGCGTTTTGCAGATGATTTTACCATCGGCCTTGGTGCGAAGATGTTCATAGGCTTCCTGGGTGAGAGGAAATTCGCTTTCCTCACGTGCAAGCATACCCTTGGATTTATAAGTGAGAATATAAGTATCGTCTTTTTTTCGGATGCGCAGTACAGGCTGTTCATTCAGATAAGCCTGCTCAATATGGCTGGATGGATAGGATTCCAGATCAGAAGGCAATGTTTTTATTAAAAATTTACGTTCAATTTCCATAAAAAGCTCCTTATATGTTTTTTCTATATTATAACGCAGTGGAGAAGGAATGGAAAGCAAAGACAAAATAAGAAAGAAATGAGGAATGAAGGATGAGTAAAGTAGCAATTTGTATGGCAGATGGATGTGAAGAGATTGAAGGTCTTACGGTAGTTGATGTATTACGTCGTGGAGGGATGGAAATTGATATGGTTTCCATTTCAGGAGACCCTTATGTGACAGGATCTCACAATATTTCTTTTTGTGCAGACAAGCTGATTTCAGAAGTGAACTGGGCAGAATATGATGGTATTGTACTGCCAGGTGGTATTCCGGGGACACCAAATCTTTTGGCAAATCCAGAGGTGGTGGATGCGTTGAAGTTGTTTGCAGCGGAAGAAAAACTGATTGCAGCAATTTGCGCAGCTCCAAGTGTTTTAGGTCAGGTGGGACTTTTGGAAGGGAAAAAAGCTACTTCTTATCCGGGATTTGCTGAAAAAATGCCAGGGTGTCAGTATCAGACGGATGCTGTGGTAAGCGATGGCAATATTATTACAAGCCGTGGTATGGGAACAGCGATTGCATTTGCACTTGCGATTGTAGAGTATTTTTCAGATCATGAGACAGCAGTCTCTCTTGGTGAAAAATTTATGTATCATTATGAATAAAAGATACTAATAATTTCCAACTATATTTTCGCGTATTATGTTCATACTAGCATTAGATAAATCTTCTATCAGAGGCATCAAGGGACGGATGGTTGGTGCCGGAAGATTTGTCTTAAAATAAATCTGGAGGTAATGAACATGAGCGGATCTTCAAACTCGAATTCTAACAGAATGGCAGTTCCTGAAGCAAAGGATGCCATGAATCGTTTTAAGCAGGAGGTTGCCAGCGAGATTGGTGTGCCACTTAAGGATGGTTACAACGGTGAGTTGACATCAAAGCAGGCAGGTTCTATCGGTGGTGAAATGGTCAAGAAGATGATCATGAAACAGGAACAGGAAATGAGCAAATAAGTTTGCTAAAATCTGAATCAGTGGCCTCGGGAAATATCCCGGGGCTGCTTTACTGATACAAGAGTACATATATTTAGGGTCTTTTCAGCTGGCAAAGCCTTGAAAAGCCCCTATTTTTGCGTATTGCTATTTAAAAAATGGTGTGATATAATTACCCAATGACTGCACAAGGGCAGATTGCCCTTTTTATAATAGAAAATCTATTATAGAAGTGATTAGTACATGAGTTACAATTTTAAGGAGGAAATGAATTAAATGAGTGTACAGGTTGAAACATTAGAGAAGAATATGGCAAAACTCACAGTTGAGATTTCTGCTGACAGATTAGAGAAAGCACTTGACGCTGCATACAACAAGCAGAAGAAGAGCATTTCTCTTCCAGGATTCCGTAAGGGTAAAGTGCCTAGAGCAATGGTTGAGAAGATGTATGGTGTAGAAGTATTCTATGAAGACGCTGCCAACATTCTTTTACAGGAAACTTATCCGGAAGCATATGACGAGAGTGGTCTTGATATCGTTTCACAGCCAACCATCGATGTTGTTCAGTTAGAGAAGGGTAAGTCATTTATCTATACAGCTGAAGTTGCTGTTAAGCCAGAAGTTACACTTGGAAAGTATAAGGGTGTTACTGTTACAAAGATCGACACAAGCGTTACCGATGAAGAAGTAGATGCTGAAGTTGAGACACAGAGAAACAACAATGCTAGAACAGTATCTGTAGAGCGTCCAATCGAAAATGGCGATACTGCTGTAATTGATTTTGAAGGTTTTGTAGATGATGTTGCATTTGAAGGTGGAAAGGGCGAGAACTATGATTTAGAGATTGGTTCACATTCTTTCATTGATACATTTGAAGATCAGTTGGTTGGAAAGGTTGCCGGAGATGATGTAGACGTTCAGGTTACATTCCCAGAGCAGTACCAGGCAGAAGAACTTGCCGGAAAGCCAGCTTTATTCAAGGTTAAGATTCATGAAGTAAAGGCAAAAGAATTGCCAGAACTTGATGATGAATTTGCACAGGATGTATCTGAATTTGATACACTTGCTGAATACAAGGAAGACGTTAAGAAGAAGTTGACAGAGCGCAAGGAAGCTGACGCACATCGTACAAAAGAAGATGAAGCAATCGCTAAGATCATCGACGATGCTAAGATGGACATTCCAGAAGCAATGATCGACAATCAGGTTAACAGCATGATCAATGATTTTGCAAATAACATGATGCAGCAGGGTCTTTCTATGGAACAGTACATGCAGTTTACAGGCATGACGATGGACAAGTTCAAAGAGCAGGTTCGTCCGGATGCTGTTAAGAGAATTCAGTCATCTCTCGTATTAGAGCAGATTGCTAAGGATGAAAACTTAGAAGTTACAGATGCTGATGTAGAAGCAGAAGTCGAAAAGATGGCTGCAGCTTATGGTATGGAAGTTGATAAGATCAAAGACTATATCCAGGATGCAGAGAAAGAATCTATGAAGAAGGATATTGCGATTGAGAAGGCAGTAAGCTTCATCATGGACAATGTAAAAGAAAGAGCAAAGAGAACTACAAAGAAGGCTGCTGCTGACGACACAAAAGAGACAGCAAAGAAGCCAGCTGCAAAGAAGACTACAGCAAAGAAGACTACAAAGAAGGCTGACGAGACAAAAGACGCAGAATAATAAAGCGTGCTATAGTTAGGAAACGGAGGTTCATAATATGGCAACAATACCTTATGTCATTGAGCAGAATAGCAGAGGAGAGCGCTCCTATGATATCTATTCCAGATTGTTGAAGGATAGAATTATCTTTCTTGGAGAGGAAGTAAACGAGACAACGGCAAGTCTTGTCGTTGCACAGTTATTGTTCTTAGAGTCAGAAGACCCTGGAAAGGACATTCACCTTTACATCAATTCTCCAGGCGGAATGGTGACTGCAGGCATGGCCATCTATGACACCATGCAGTATATTAAGTGTGATGTGTCAACGATTTGTATTGGTATGGCAGCAAGCATGGGAGCATTCTTATTAGCTGGTGGTGCCAAAGGCAAACGTTTTGCACTTCCAAATGCGGAAGTTATGATTCACCAGCCATCCGGTGGTGCCAAGGGTCAGGCAACAGAGATCCAGATTGCTGCAGAGAACATCTTGAAGACAAAGAAAAAGTTAAACCAGATGTTAGCAGATAACACAGGAAAGCCATATGAAGTTGTGGCAGAAGATACAGAAAGAGATCATTGGATGAGCGCAGAAGAAGCCTTAGATTACGGCTTGATCGACGGAATCATCACAAAGAAAGAGTAATGCGTAAGAGGGTACCCCGTATGGGATACCCTCGATGTGCATATCATAAAGGAATGAGAGAAGAATAGTATGGCAGGAAGAATAACAAACGACGACAAAATCAGATGTTCCTTCTGTGGCAAATCACAGCAGCAGGTACGCAAGCTGATCGCAGGTCCAAACGGAGCTTATATTTGTGATGAATGCGTAGACATCTGTTCAGAAATTATAGACGAAGAATTGATGGATGCACCGAATGCAGACGCAGAACAGGAAGCATTTGACATCAATTTATTGACCCCACAGGAAATGAAGTCATTTTTGGATGACTATGTCATTGGACAGGACGAGGCAAAAAAAGTGCTGTCGGTAGCAGTATACAACCATTATAAGCGTATTACCTCCGGCAAAGATATTGATGTAGAGTTACAGAAGAGTAATGTCTTAATGCTTGGACCAACAGGTAGTGGAAAGACATTGCTGGCACAGACATTGGCGCGTGTACTTGGTGTACCATTTGCCATTGCAGATGCTACAACACTGACAGAAGCAGGTTATGTAGGTGAAGACGTAGAAAATATCTTATTGAAACTGATTCAGGCAGCCGATTATGATATTCAGGCAGCAGAGATGGGAATCATCTACATTGATGAGATTGATAAAATCACAAAGAAATCAGAAAATGTTTCTATTACAAGGGATGTATCTGGTGAAGGTGTACAGCAGGCTTTGCTGAAAATTATTGAAGGAACTGTGGCAAATGTTCCACCACAGGGTGGTAGAAAACATCCACAACAGGAGACAATCGCCATTGATACCAAGAATATCTTATTTATTTGTGGTGGTGCGTTTGAAGGACTAGAAAAGATCATTTCAAATCGTTTGGATAGTAAATCTATCGGATTCCAGGCAGACATTAAGGAACGCAACCAGGATGATTTGTCAGAACTTCTAAAGCAGGTATTGCCACAGGATTTTATCAAATTTGGCTTGATTCCGGAATTTATCGGACGTGTGCCAATCAATGTTTCTTTAGAGGAATTAGATGAAAATGCTATGGTTCGCGTATTGACAGAGCCAAAGAACAGCCTTGTGAAGCAGTATCAGGCACTCTTTAGTATGGATGATGTGGATTTGGAATTTGACCGTGATGCATTGGTTGAAATTGCAAAGAAATCCATCGAGCGTAAGACAGGAGCCAGAGGACTGCGTGCCATTATGGAAAATGTCATGATGGATTACATGTATAACGTTCCTTCTGACAAGTCCATTAAGATTGTACAGGTGACCAAGGATATGGTAGATGAGAACCTTTTGCTAGATGACAAAAAAGAGCAGGTAACAGCCATTGAAGGCGAACAGGAGAAGAGTGCATAATGGTCATTAAAAATGTAGAACTTGAGACAGTCTGCGGTGTGACAAGCACTTTGCCGGAGAATACTTTGCCGGAAGTTGCTTTTGCCGGCAAATCAAACGTTGGCAAATCGTCACTGATCAATGCGCTTATGATGCGTAAATCTTTGGCGAGAACATCAGCACAGCCGGGAAAGACACAGACGATCAATTTTTATAACATTAACAAAGAAATTTATCTGGTGGATCTGCCGGGGTATGGATATGCAAAAGCTTCGGAAAAGGAACGTGAAGCATGGGGACAGATGATAGAACGTTACCTGAATACCTCGGAAAAATTGCGTGCCGTATTTTTGCTGGTAGACATACGTCACGCACCATCTGCAAATGATAAGCAGATGTTTGAATGGATGGCTTATGTGGGATACGATCCGATTGTGATTGCAACGAAATTGGACAAAATCAAGCGAAGCCAGATTGACAAACAGATCAAGCTGATTCGTCAGGGACTGGGTGCAGATAAAGATACCATCATCGTCCCTTTTTCAGCGGAAACAAAGCAGGGACGGGATATAATCTGGGATTTTATGGATCAGGTGATTGAGAATGAAGAAGAGGCATAAAGGATTATTTGTAAGTACATTACTTGCCACCATTTTTTTGGTGGCATTTAGCTGTACTTTTTTTATTTATCAAAAGCAGGAAAAAAAGGAGAAGGATACAAGTCTGACGGTAGTAACCTCCTTTTATCCGATGTATATTGCAGCCGCAAACATCTGTGAAGATGTTGATGGTGTGGTGCTTAAGAATTTGAGTGAGCCGGAGACGGGGTGTTTGCATGACTATCAGTTGACACCGGAAGATATGAAGCTATTACAAACGGCAGATGTGTTTATTGTCAATGGTGGCGGAATCGAAGTGTTTTTGGCAGATGTGGCAAAAAGTTGTCCAAATCTGACCATCATCAATGCCTGCGATGGGCTGGACTTGCTGGAAGATAATGCACATGCCTGGATGAGTATTGCATTGCATGAAAAGCAGGTAGAAAATATTGCAAAAGGCTTAGCAGAGGTGGATGCATCGCATGGCAAGGACTATTTGCATAATGCAAAACATTACCAGGAAAAGCTGGAAGCCTTAGAGGAACAGGAAGCAGAAATTGCGCAATATACGAAAGACCGCTCAGTCGTACTTTTCCAGGAGGCATATGCATATCTTGCACAGGATTTAGGCCTAAACGTATCTTATATTTTAGATCTGGATGAAGAACGTCAGGTGAGTGCCGGTGAAGTGTCAGAGGTTATGGGAGCGATTGCCAAAAATCGCGTTGCTGTGGTATTTGCAGATGATGTGTACGGAAAAGAAATGGGCGATGTGGTAGATGCGGAGACTACGGCCAATACCGTTTATGTAGATACAATGGTGCGTGGGGATTATGATAAGGACAGTTATATACAGCATATGCAGGACAATCTGGATGCAATTCAGATGGCATTTGCTGCCAGATAAGGAGTGATATTACATGCATAAGATCAAGAAACCCTGTGGTTTTCACTGTATCAAGATGAAGGATATCGGTGTACAGTTTGGCAATCAGGTCGTGTTAGAACATATTAATCTGCATATTCATTGTGGAAGTCTGACAGCGCTGATTGGACGCAATGGTGCGGGAAAATCCACATTGATTAAAGCTATTTTAGGAGATATTCCGCATACAGGAACGATTACTTTTACCGATACAGAAAATGGGAAAATAAAAAAATTAAAGATTGGCTATGTGCCGCAGACGTTAAATCTAGAGCCAAATACACCGATGAATGTGTATGATCTGATTACCAGTTTTCGTTATAGTGAGCCGGTGTTTTTTAAGAGTAAAAAGCGTTATGCACAGATTAAGGAGGCTTTGGCAGAGTTTGAAGCAGATTATCTGATTGATCAGCCGGTGGGAAAGCTTTCGGGTGGCGAACTGCAAAGGGTATTACTTTCTTTAGCGGTGATGGATGAACCAAATCTGTTGCTTTTGGATGAGCCGGTATCCGGGATTGATAAAAACGGTATGGATCTTTTTTATGAAAAGATGGATTATCTGCGAAAAAATTATGATATGTCCATCATTTTGATTTCGCACGATTTGGATTATGTGGCAAAATATGCAGATAAAGTGGTGCTCATTGATAAGACAGTGATGGCAGATGGAAATCCCAAAGAAGTCTATGAAAGTGAAGCCTTTCATAAGGTGTTTGGCGATGTGACTTATGCATATGGAAACAATGTGGGACATGTGCGTAAAGTAGAAGCCAAGGAAGCACCATATGAGGCTGGTTATAAAGGAAAGAAGGAGGGCGTATAATGGCTGGTTATTTTACAGAGTTATTTCAATATGACTTTATGCGGCGTGCCTTTTTGGCAATCCTGATCATTACGCCACTTCTTGGTATTTTAGGAACGATGATTGTGCATAAAAAGATGGCATATTTTTCTGATGCACTCGGACATTCCGCTTTGACAGGAATTGCGATTGGCGTTGTTTGTGGTATCGGTGATACGAATCTATCCATGGTGTTGTTTGCAGTGGTATTCGCCTTTCTTTTAAACCAGATTAACCGGAAAAATCTGGCGGCGACGGATACCATTATCTCTGTTTTTGCGAGCTGTAGTACAGCAATCGGACTGGCTATTCTGTCCAAGGGTGGTAATTTTAGCAAGTATTCCGCGATTCTTGTGGGAGATATCCTAAGCATTTCAAAGCGGGAGATTTTGTATTTGATTCTGATTTTTGTTGTTACGCTGTTGTTCTGGTGTTTTGCAATCAATAAGTTAAATGCGATCAGCATACATGCATCATTGGCAAAAAGCCGCAATATATCGGTGCGTCTGGTAGAGGATATTTTTGCAATCATTATTGCATTGATTGTTACATTGTCGATTAAGTGGATTGGTATTTTGCTCATCAATGCACTTTTGATTTTGCCGGCGGCATCAAGCCGCAACATTTCTGATAATATGCAGGAATATCATGGATATGCAGTTGCATTCAGCCTGTTTTCCGGTATTGTGGGACTTGTGATCTCTTACTTTACCAATGTGGCAACAGGACCGATGATTGTGATTGTTGCATCTGTCATATATTTTGCAACGTATTTATACGGAAAAAATAAATAAAACCATACGAAAGTCTGCTGGATCAAACGGCAGGCTTTTTTGTTGCATAAATTATGGAAGAAAAGGAAAGAATAGAAAACGTGTAAGTTTTGCAAAGCGATTGTGATAGAAATGAGGAGAGGATGGTGTAAAAAATGACAGGCTGTGATGGAAAAGATATGGTGTTATATCTGTGTATGGATCGCTCTGTTGTGCGATACGAGGATACCTTCTATATAAAAGATTTAGGAAGCATGACTTGCAGTGATGCGACGATCTTAGCACATGTAAAGGCACATAAGCTCTATCGCTTCCGGCATCCGGGAAATATGGTTATTAGCGTGACGAAGGTGATTGAGGAGATCCATCGCATATATCCTGCGTTAGAAGTGGTCAATTTGGGAGAAACCGATGTGATTATGGAATATCGTAGTGGTAAACCTAGGCAGGCAGAGCAGATGGCAAAAACAGTATTGCTCTGCGTTCTGCTTTTTATAGGCGCAGGATTTGCAATTATGGCATTTCACAATGATATCAGTATTACAGAAGTATTTGAGCGTTTTTATCTGCAGGTGATGGGACGAGAAAAACCGCAGGTTAGTGTGATAGAAATCAGCTATTCTATTGGTCTTGCTGTGGGGATTTTGTTTTTTTATAATCATTTTAGAAATAAGAAATTTACACATGATCCGACACCAATGCAGGTCGAAATGCGAAAATATGAGCAGGATGTCGATACCACAATTATTGAAAATAGTGCAAGAAGAGGAGAAAATCTAGATGCTTCTTAAATATATGGTATTGCTTGTGGGGAGCGCTATTTTTGGTGGTGCAACGGCGGCAGGTGTCATTGCACTTCTTACAACGTTAGGATTTGTTCCGCGCATGATTGCGGGATTGCATCTGGCAAAAGATGCGATCCGGTGGGAAAGTGTGATAACGCTTGGCAGTGTTGTGGGGTGTCTATTATCTGTATTCACACCAAGCAAAGTACTTTTTTCCTTTTGGCAGATATGGATTGGAAACGTGGGTGCACAGATTGTGGGGACAGCGGGGCAACTTGTTGCAGGACTTTGTAGTGGAATTTATGTGGGATGTCAGGCAATGGCGTTGGCAGAAGTCTTGAATATGTTTCCCATTTTGCTGCGCAGGATTAAATTACAGACGGGGCTGCGCGCAGCGATTACAGCCATAGCGCTAGGAAAGCTGACAGGAAGTTTGTGGTATTTTGTATTTGGCTATGCGAGTTTGTAGTGCAGACTATGGAAGGAGACGAAGAAGTGAAACAGCAGGAAAAAGAAAAAATAGATGAAGTGTATAATGCATATGTGGATAGCGTGACACCGAAAGCAAATCTTTTGCTGCGTATGGCAAGAGCATTTCTGGTAGGTGGCATCATATGTACGATTGGCCAGGGGATTATCAATGTAGGACTTTATTATGGTCTGGATGAAAAGAGCGCGGCAGGATATTGCAGTATGATTCTTGTATTGATCAGTGCCGTATTGACAGGATTGGGAATCTATCCATTACTTGCCAGCTTTGGCGGTGCAGGAGCACTGGTGCCCATCACAGGATTTGCAAATAGTGTGGCTGCCACGGCTCATGGATTTAAGGTGGAAGGCCATGTGTTTGGTATCGGTGCAAAGATTTTTCAAATTGCAGGTCCCGTTATTTTGTATGGTGTTTTTAGCAGCTGGATTTTAGGAGTTATTTACTGGATTTTGCTGTGTCTGGGAGCATAAACGGGAAAAATACCATAAATTGTTATTTTGATAAGAGAAAAAACACTAGATATTGTGGTTCGCTTCGTGTATAATGAATACGCGCAAGCGAAAGTAACTAAGATAACGTTTACCAGATAGGAGGCAAACACAATGGTAGAAATGAAAGAATGGGACGGATTTGAAGGACGTCTTTGGAAGGAAGAAATCAATGTCCGTCAGTTTATCCAGGATAACTACACACCATATGATGGCAATGAGGAGTTCCTGGTAGGCCCAACAGCAAACACAAATAAGTTATGGGATGCACTGCAGAAATTACAAAAAGAAGAGCGTGCAAAGGGCGGTGTATTAGATATGGAGACAAAGGTTGTTTCCGGTCTTACAGCATATGGCCCAGGATATATTGATGAGAATTTGAAAGATTTAGAAACTGTTGTTGGTATTCAGACAGATAAGCCATTGAAACGAGCTTTTATGCCATATGGTGGTATCAAGATGGCTGTGCAGGCATGTGAGACATATGGTTACGAAGTAGATCCACAGCTGAAAGAGATTTTCACAAAGTATCATAAGACACATAATACAGCTGTTTTTGATGCATATACACCAGAGATGTTAAAAGCTCGCCACAACAAGATTATGACAGGTTTGCCAGATACGTATGGTCGTGGCCGTATTGTGGGTGATTATCGTAGAATTGCGCTTTACGGTATTGATTTTCTGATTGAGCAGAAAAAAGAGGATAAAGCAAAATGCGGCAGTGGAAGCATGAAGGGCGAAGTGATTCGTCTGCGTGAAGAAATTGCAGAGCAGATTCGTTCTTTAGAAGGAATGAAGGAAATGGCTTCTATTTATGGTTTTGATATTTCAAAACCTGCAAAAGATGCAAGAGAAGCAATCCAGTGGGTATATTTTGGTTACTTGGCAGCAATCAAGACACAGAATGGTGCTGCAATGTCCGTAGGCCGTGTTTCTACTTTCCTTGATATTTATTTCCAGAGAGATTTGGAGAAGGGTGTCATCACCGAGGAAGAGGTACAGGAATTGGTAGATCATTTTACCATGAAGCTTCGTATGGTAAAATTTGCAAGAATTCCATCTTACAACCAGTTGTTCTCCGGAGATCCGGTATGGGCAACACTCGATGTGGCAGGAACTGGCGTGGATGGACGTTCCATGGTAACAAAGACAGACTATCGTTTCCTGCATACATTAGAAAACATGGGACCAGCACCGGAGCCAAACTTAACCGTACTTTATTCTTCTCGTTTGCCGGAGAATTTCAAAAAGTATGCGTCTAAGATTTCTATTTTGACAAGTTCTGTACAGTATGAAAATGATGATGCTATGAAGCCTGTATGGGGAGATGATTATGCCATCTGCTGTTGTGTATCTGCAACACAGACAGGTAAGGAAATGCAGTTCTTTGGTGCAAGAGCCAACCTTGCAAAATGTCTGTTATATGCAATCAACGGTGGTGTAGATGAAAAGACCGGAGATCAGGTTGGACCAAAATATCGCCCAATCACAGCAGAATATCTTGATTATGACGAAGTTATGGAACGTTATGATGATATGATGGAATGGTTGGCAGATTTGTATGTAAATACATTGAACCTGATTCAGTATATGCATGATAAATATTACTATGAAGCAGCAGAATTAGCGCTCATGGATACAAACTTAGAGAGAACCTTTGCAACCGGTATTGCTGGATTTTCACATGTTATTGATTCTCTTTCTGCAATCAAATATGCGAAAGTAAAAGTGATTCGTGATGAAAATGGTCTTGCAAAGGACTATGAGATTGAGGGAGATTTCCCAAGATACGGAAATGATGATGATCGCGCAGATGAAATTGGTGTATGGCTTCTTAAGACCTTTATGGATAAGATTAAGAGACATCATACGTATCGTAGAAGTGTGCCAACAACATCGATTCTTACCATTACATCCAATGTTGTTTATGGTAAGGCAACTGGTTCTATGCCGGATGGACGTAAGGCTGGAGAACCACTTTCACCGGGAGCAAACCCAAGTTATGGTGCAGAACAAAATGGACTGCTGGCTTCTTTGAATTCTTTGACAAAGCTTCCTTATGAGTGGGCATTAGATGGTATTTCAAATACCCAGACCATTAACCCGGGAGCACTTGGTAATGAAGAAGGGGAAAGAGTTGACAATTTAGTACAGGTGATGGATGGCTACTTTGATCAGGGCGCACATCATTTGAATGTTAATGTCTTTGGTAAGGAAAAGCTGATTGATGCTATGGAGCATCCGGAGAAAGAAGAGTATGCAAACTTCACAATCCGTGTATCCGGTTATGCAGTTAAGTTTATTGATCTGACAAAGGAACAGCAGTTAGACGTTATTGCAAGAACCTGCCACGAGCATATGTAGAAGGCAGCTTGATTTTACAAGAATTGACAGTATTAAAAATGTGATGGCTTGTCTGGTATCGAGGGTATCGACGGGCGAATGGGAAAAGCCACGGGAGAACATCTCGTGGCTTCCTTTGCTATTGCGATGAGAAAAATACACTGAGCCTGCTTGAATGTATGTGGCAATCGCTATAGAAAACAGGAAACAATTGGGAGCATAGGACATGGAACAGAAAATATTAGGAAATATTCATTCAGTGGAAAGCTTTGGATCAGCGGATGGACCGGGTGTGCGTTATATTATCTTTTTAAAAGGGTGCCAGATGCGCTGTAAATATTGTCATAACCCGGATACATGGGCAAAACCATGTGGAAGTATGGATAGTCCAAAAGAGGGAGAACAGTGGCTGTCTGCAGAGGAAGTACTAAAAAAAGCAAAACGCTATCAGGCATATTGGAAGAACAATGGCGGTATCACAGTCAGTGGAGGAGAAGCTTTACTTCAGATAGATTTTCTGCTGGAATTATTTACATTGGCAAAAAAAGAAGGGATTCATACCTGCCTTGACACGTCGGGAAACCCTTTTACAAAAGAAGAACCGTTTTTCTCGAAGTTTGAGCAACTGATGGCGGTGACCGACCTTGTGATGTTAGATATCAAGGAGATGGATGAGGAGAAGCATAAACGTCTGACGGGACAAAGCAATGCGAATATTTTGGAGATGGCAAGATATTTGTCAGATCATGGAAAAGCGATGTGGATAAGGCATGTCTTAGTACCGGGGGTAACCGATGACGAAGCAGATTTGCTTGCGCTGCGTGACTTTGTGAAAACGCTGAAAACGGTAGAACGTGTAGAAGTGCTGCCATATCACACACTTGGTGTTTTTAAATGGAAGGAACTGGGCTTGCCCTATGGCTTAGATGGAATTGTGCCACCGACCGAAGAAGAGGTAAAACGTGCGAGAAAATTGCTGGGACAATTGGAAACTTAAGGTTGCAAATAACCTCCTGGGATGGTATATTTTTGTATATTGAGTACAAGAAATGTACAATATTGAGAGGTGGGGTATAACTTATGAACAAAGAAATTAAGACAGAGGCGAGACTGACCTTTTTTGAGGCAACAAGTATCATCGTTGGACATGGCGTGGGATCCGGCATTTTGTCGGTTCCTTTTTTAGCGTCCAGAAACGATTGGAAGGATATGATCTGGATTGTTGTAGTGGCATATCTGATCAATCTGGTAATGCATTTTATGATTGCGGAGCTTTCTTATAATAACGGCGGTGCGCAGTTTATCAAATGCTTTGAAAATGAGTTGTTTGTAGGAAAATTAAAGACATTTGCAACATGGCTGGCATTTGGTTTGCTTGGCTTATCGGTTGTGTTGAATGTCAGCGGATTTATTGCAGGAGCAGCAGCTGTATTCCATGCATGGCTTGGGGTGCCAACATGGATTGGTATGATTATCTACTATGTGCTTGCGGCAAGCGTTATTTATGCCGGCATGAAATTAGTAGGAATCTGCGAAAAAATTTCCGTAGGTTCTATGGTGGCAGTGATTGGTGTTTTATTTGTAGCAACACTGATGTCTGAAATCAGTCCTTTGCCTACAAAGTTTATTGCAGCAACAAATGTAGTTGCATTGTATAGTATGATTTCATTCTCCTTATCAGCGGTTATGTCAGTACCGCAGGTAGTAAAAGGTCTGCAGGGAGATATCAAAAAAATTCGTGGGGCAATTGCAGCCGGAACTGGAATTAACACAGGATTGATTCTTTTGATTACATTTATGACGTTGCTTGGTGCAGGTACTAATGTATCAGAAAATGGAGCATTGGTTGATTTGTCAGCACATCTTGGTGGATGGGTAAGTATCATTGGTTATATCTTCTCATTGCTTGCGCTTTCTACTTCATTCTGGGCAAATACATTGAATCTTCGTGATATTGTGTTTGAACAGACCAAATGGAACATCAAAGTCTGCTGGCTGGCATCTAGTTTACCATGTCTTTTGATTGCGCTTGTAGGAGTTTCAAGCTTTGTAGGATTTACACGTCTTGCAAGTGTGGTACAGGTGCTTACAGGTGTAGGTATTATCATTTCATATAACCGTTCCAGAAGAAGAGAAGGCTGCGCGCCGATTTGCGGGGTATGGGGAACGCTGCCGTTTCAGATTATTGTCGTTGTCAGTACATTATTTGCAACGGTGGGAGCTTTGGCAAAAGTGTACTAAAAATAACATAAAAATTTGTAAATGTTTTTGACACCATCCCGGATTCGTGCTATTATTTTTTCGAATGTGAAATGAATAATTATACACAGAGATAAAGGAGAACGATATGGCTAAAACACCTTTTGTCACAAAGGAAAAAATAGAAGAGATTGCAAATACAATTCCAACACCATTTCATCTGTATGATGAGAAAGGAATCCGTGCTAATGCACAGGCGGTAAAAGAGGCTTTTGCATGGAATCCGGGATTTCGTGAGTATTTTGCGGTAAAAGCCAATCCAAACCCATTTCTGATTAAAATATTGCAGGAGTATGGTTGTGGTACAGATTGTTCTTCCATGACGGAGCTGATGCTTAGCAATGAACTCGGTTTCCATGGAGAGGAGATTATGTTCTCATCCAATGATACACCGGCAGAAGAGTTTGTATATGCAGATCAGATTGGTGCAACCATCAATTTAGATGATTTTACACATATTCAATTCTTAGAGGATACGATTGGACATATTCCGGAAACGATCAGTTTGCGTTACAATCCGGGTGGTGTTTATCAGATTTCCAATGGCATTATGGATAATCCGGGAGATGCCAAATATGGAATGACAAAGGAGCAGTTATTTGAGGGATATCAAATCCTTCGTGATAAGGGGGCAAAAAGATTTGGTATTCATGCTTTCCTTGTTAGCAATACAGTTACAAATGACTATTATCCAAGCCTTGCAAAGACTTTGTTTGAACTTGTCGTGGAATTGAAAGAAAAGACAGGTATCGAGATTTCATTTATTAACTTGTCTGGTGGAGTAGGTATTGCATATAAGCCGGATCAGAAACCAAATGATATCGGTGTGATTGGCGCAGGTGTTCATCGTGTATATGATGAAATTTTAGTGCCTGCAGGACTTGGGAATGTGGCTATTTATACCGAAATGGGTCGTTTTATGATGGGACCATATGGTGCGCTTGTCACAAAGGCGATTCATGAGAAACATACCTACAAGGAATATATCGGTGTAGATGCCTGTGCTGTCAATTTGATGCGTCCGGCAATGTATGGCGCATACCATCACATTACGGTACTTGGAAAAGAAAATGCACCATGTGATCATAAATATGATGTGGTTGGTTCTTTGTGCGAAAACAATGATAAATTTGCAATTGATCGTATGCTGCCGGAAATTGATCGCGGCGATTATCTATTTATTCATGATACGGGTGCACACGGTTTTGCCATGGGGTATAGCTACAATGGCAAGTTAAAATCAGCTGAGGTACTTTTGAAAGAAGATGGTTCTTACCAGATGATTCGTCGTGCGGAAACGCCGAAGGATTACTTCGCGACATTTGACTGCTTTGATATCATCAAAGGACTTGTATAAAAAGTCAGAAAAAGGTGAAAAAAGGATTGACATTTTTATAATGTTGATATAAACTAAGATTCGTTGATGACTTATGAAGTCAACGAGCCGGTGTGGCGGAATTGGCAGACGCACAAGACTCAAAATCTTGCGGGGGCAACTTCGTGTGGGTTCAAGTCCCACCGCCGGCACTTTTTGAAACATCGAATTTCTCGAAATGAAGTTCGGTGTTTTTTTGTACTCATTGCAATTTTTACACATATCGTATAATATAATGATGATTGAAACGACAGGAAAGTAGGTGAGCATATGAAGTTTCGCAAGTTAGATGACCATAAAATTCATTGTATTATTTCGCAGGAAGAGATGAACGAGAAGGGAATGCGTATAGAGGATTTCCTGGATCATCGCGATAAGACAGAGGAGTTCTTACGTGAAATTCTTGCAGAAGCCAAATATGAGCTGGACCTTGATGATATGGGACACTATTATAGTGTGCAGATGGCAGTGATGCCGGAGGGGGATGTTTCGCTCGTTATCAGTGGCGAGGAGCATGATTCTCCGGAAGATGCGTTGTCAGACTTTAGTAAGCGCTTGCAGGATTTCAAGGAAATCATGGAAGAGGCCAAGCGAAAACTGGATGAGAAAAAAGAAAAAATGCAGGAAGCAGAAGAAATAGAAGAAAAGAAGCAGGAGATGCAAACAGAGGATTCTGCTGAGAAAACCCAGGAAAAGAAAATGGCAGCAAAGCCAGAGAAAACAGTTCTTGAGGTTCCGGTCTGGGTAGGATTTCCTACATTAGATGCCTGCATTCATGCATGCCATCATTTACAGGAACAAAAGGGGCTTTCTAGTGCGGCTTACAAATATCATGATACATATTATCTGCGAATTAAGTTCTCAGAAGAGGAACATCAGGTGGCAGGCACGCTTTTGGTTGTGTCAGAGTTTGGAACAGAGATTTTGACGGACGATCATGGTGGAGCAGTCATCGTAGAACATGGAACTGTTTTATGCAAGGAACATGCGGTTGAGACATTGGCTATGCTATAAAAAGTGGATAGAAAAGCAGAAAATGAAGCATTTCTATCTGCTTTTTTCTTGACGCAAGGGTATCATATATGATAACATAAGAGCAGATGGTGATGAGATGAAGAAGAGATATGAAGATGGCGTAGTGCCACAGCTTAATCAGGAAATTCGTACCGAATTTGCGAAGCAGATGCGGGAGATACGGTTGAGTCAGAATCTGACACAACAGGTGTTAGCAGATCGTGTCGGTACGAAGAAATCAAATATTTCCCGTATGGAGAGTGGAAGATACAATCCGTCGTTAGATTTTATGGTACGTGTTGCGGACTGTATGGGAAAACATATTTCAATTACGTTAGAGGAACAGTAGAGGAGAAGTATATGCGAAAGAAAGCACCGAGACTAGATAAGCATGTCGATAAGGACGTTGTGCTTTGCAGTACAACGAACCGTCGTGTAAGCAATCATACGACAGATATTTTGTTACAGGATGCGATTCCATTTACGAAGAATTGGAGACGCATACCATTTTATAAGCGAGAAGAATATCGCGGCGCAGATCAGATCTGTGTATTTTCCATTAACCGCAATTTGTATAGCAGAGCCAGACACTGTATTTCGCAATTGGATCGTTTGGATCAGAACCGTTTACGGCTTCATGTTATTTGATTCAGTACCAGACTAGCAAAGAAAGAGAGACGATAAGCCAATTATGTTACCAGTAGAATTTTGTGAACGCATGAAACAGATGTTAGGACAGGACGAATACGATGCTTTTTTGCAAAGTTATGATGAACCAAAGTATCAGGGGCTGCGCTTTAATCCTTTGAAGGGGGCACTTGCAGATTTTATGGATCAGGCAGACGGGCTGTTCGGACTTCGTGAGATTCCGTGGGCGGAGAATGGCTTTTATTATAATGCGGAGGATACACCGGGAAAGCATGCGTATCACGAAGCTGGAGTGTATTATATGCAGGAACCGAGCGCTATGGCACCGGCGACGTATCTACAGGCAAAGCCGGGAGAACGTATATTGGATTTGTGTGCTGCCCCTGGTGGAAAGACAACACAGATTGCCGCCGCCATGCAAGGACAGGGGATCCTTGTGACGAATGAAATTCATCCAGCGAGAGCACGGATTTTATCTGAAAATATAGAACGTATGGGTGTCAGGAATGCAATCGTTACGAATGCTTCTCCGAAGCAGCTACGAAAGCATTTTGGTATGTTTTTTCATCGTATTATGGTGGATGCTCCTTGTTCCGGTGAAGGTATGTTTCGTAAGCAGGAGACGGCATCGGACGAATGGTCGTTAGACAATGTGAGAATCTGTGCCGACAGACAGGATGAGATATTGCAGGAAGCATATGAGATGCTATTGCCTGGTGGACGCATGGTATATTCGACCTGTACTTTTGCACCGGATGAAAATGAGGGAAGTGTGAGCCGCTTTTTGGCGTTGCATCCCGATATGCATCTGATTACGCCGGAAAAATATACAGGAATGCGTGAAGGCAGGGCAGAGTGGTACGAAAATTTTGCAGTACATACCAGCCGTTTTGCGGAGGATGAGACCAACATACTTCCGGCAGCAGAGGATTTGACAAAAACCATTCGGCTTTGGCCACATTTGCTGCATGGAGAGGGCCATTTTGTCGCGGTTATGGAAAAAGATGGCATAGCAGCAGAACCGGAATACAAGACAGAGAAAACGACTTCTTATAAAGAACAAAAGGAGTTACAGGCATTTGCCGAGGATTTGTTTACCGATGCATTCTTAGAAAAGCTGGTACAAGGACGGTATTTAACGTTCGGAGATCAGCTATATCTAGCACCGGAACATATGCCGGCAATTAAGGGATTAAAAGTGCTTCGTCCCGGACTACATTTGGGTACACGAAAGAAGAACCGGCTGGAACCATCGCATGCACTTGCGCTGGCATTGCATCCGCAGGAGATCAAACATGTGACCAATCTTTCTTCAAAGGAGGATACCGTATATCGTTATTTACGGGGAGAGACTTTTGTAGCAAAAAGTGACGTGGGATGGCATCTGATCACGGTAGATGATTATGCCATCGGCTGGGGAAAACTCACAGGTACAACGATGAAGAATCACTATCCGAAGGGGCTTAGAATTACATATAAGAGATAACAAAGAATGTCTGCATCACAAAGATAAGATGCAGATATTTTTTGAAAAAAGACTTGACGAAAGAATATGAGTAAGTATATACTACATGTAGTTAGATGAGACTAACGAGAAAAATAGCAGTACAAAGCACAAAAAATCAGATGAAATCGTATGCCAACCATTTCTCCTTGTGCGGACTGCTTTTTTATCGCCGATAGGTTAGCTGTAACTAACTAAATAAAATACCATGAGGGAGCAGGCACAACTATGAAAGAAAAAGTGTATTTGCCGGAAGCAGATTATCAAAAACAGGCAATGTCTTTGGAACAGTATCTGATACGTCATTGCGCACCGACCTTAGCATCTCTTAAGACGGCAAATTTGTTTTCCTGTTCTTTTAGAGAACAACCTGATTTTTCTTACTGCATTTCATATTGGAATGCGCGTATGAAAGATAAGGGAATCAAAGTCGTATTGCTGCAGAAAAAAGAACATTGGGCACTGTTTTATGTGTATCGCGTATCGCAGCTGCAACGTGATTTACAAAAACCGGATGTCGCCTGTTTTTTAGAAGCATATGGTTATCAGTCTCTGGAGATAGATGAGGCATTGAACCATTTGCAGCAAAGGATTTTAGAAAATGATGGTTTCCCACATGAAATTGGTATTTTTCTTGATTATCCATTAGCAGATGTTATTGGATTTATCGAGAATCAGGGCTGCAACTGTAAATGCAGTGGATGCTGGAAAGTATATCAAAATGAGAAAGATGCCCTGGCAACATTTGACAGATACAAAAAATGTACACGCATCTATACGGAGCTATGGATGAAGGGACGAAGCATCAGCAAATTAACTGTTTCTGCATAAATGCAAGCAAGGGTAAGATAAGAATGGAGGATTTAAAATGAGTAAAGTAGCAGTTGTATATTGGAGTGGTTCAGGAAATACAGAAGAGATGGCAAAGGCTGTCGTCGAAGGAGCGAAAGAAAAAGGCGCAGAGGTCGTGCTGGTGCATTGCAGTGATTTTTCTGCTGCGGATGTTGCAGCGTATGATGCGATTGCATTTGGCTGTCCGGCTATGGGAGCAGAAGTTTTGGAGGAAAGTGAATTTCAACCGATGTTTGATGAAGTAAGCACAGTCCTTGGCGGCAAAAAAATTGCCCTGTTTGGTTCTTATGGATGGGGCAGCGGAGAATGGATGGAAAACTGGGAAAACGATTGTAAGAGTGCAGGCGCAGAGCTTGCGTGTGACAGTGTGATCTGCAACAATACGCCGGACGATGACGGACTTGTGCAGTGCCAGGCACTTGGTGCTGCATTGGCATAGAAATGATAGTGCCTTATAAAAAGTCATAAATGAATAGCTTTTGCTATTTGTTTATATATACTCTTCCATTGGGTAATGGGAGACTCCCTTTTCTTAATACTTATGTGTAAATAATCCTCCCGAAGTGTGGTCGGGGGGATTATTGCGTTACATGTTTGGAAAGAAAAACAAGATCTGTGTGAAAAATTTAACATAGTTCTTGTTTTTTCTTTCCTGGTATGCTACATTTTCCTTTGAGCGGTATTCATGGCATGAAACTGCATCAGATGATAGTGTGTTATCACGGGTGATGTGAAAAACAAGGGTAGTCTTTTGACACCAAAGCGAGAAGCATCGAGGCGTTTTACGCTGGTTAAGGAAGGTGATGACATGAAAATAGGGATTATTGGTTCCGGTCGTGTGGGATTTTCCATGGGAAAATATTTATGCGATCATGGAGAGTGTGTGGTTGGGTATTACGACCGACACCCGGAGCGCGCCAATGAAGCGGCGCAATTTACAAGTACGGACAACTTCGAAACAATCGAAGACTTGGTAGCAGCAAGCGATACTCTTTTTATCACTACAACAGATGGTGAAATTGCAAATGTATGGGATCGCATTCGGCAAATGTCCATAGAGAATAAGATTATATGTCACTTTAGTGGCTCATTATCATCCGATCAATTTCAAGGAATCGGCGACACGAAAGCACATGGTGTCTCGGTTCATCCAATGTTAGCGTTCAGCGACAAATATACATCCTATCAACAATTGAAAAATGCATTTTTTACGGTAGAAGGCGATGCGACAGGCGTGTCTGTGCTATCGGAATTACTGCGTAAAATGGGAAATTTTGTACAATGCATTACGCGGGAAAACAAGGCTTTGTATCATGCGGCGGCAGCAACACTAAGCAATCAGGTTGTGGCAGTGCTCTCCTATGGATATGAGATGTTAAAGGACTGTGGATTCGATGAAAAAGAGGCCAGAGAAGCTTCACAGACGTTGATACGGGGGAACATCGAAAATGTAATCAATCAGGGATGTGTACAGGCACTGACGGGACCGGTGGAACGCGGTGATGTAGAAACCGTCAAAAAGCATCTGCAGGTGATAGATTCTGCAATGCGTGAAATCTATGGGATGCTGGCACAAAGGCAATTGCAGCTTGCCAGACAAAAAAATCCACAAAAAGATTATGCTGCATTGGAACAGTTATTAAAGGAAAGTTGAGGAGAAGGAGAATCGATATGAAGAATACAGTTGTAACTTTTAAGGAAGCAAAAGCAAAGGGAGAAAAACTTACGATGCTTACAGCATATGATTATTCCACCGCAAAACTTGTGGATGGCGCAGGAATCAATGCTATTTTAGTGGGAGACTCTCTGGGAAATGTTGTTTTGGGATATCCGGATACGATTTCGGTAACGATGGAAGACATGATTCATCATAGCGTGGCAGTCAGCCGTGGAATCAAGGATACACTTTTGATCTGCGATATGCCATTTATGTCTTACCAGACAAGCGTTTATGATGCAGTGGTTAATGCAGGACGTCTGATGAAAGAGGGGCGTGCGCATGCAGTAAAACTAGAAGGTGGACAGGAGATGGAAGAAACCATCCGTGCGATTGTCAATGCGTCTATTCCGGTGTGTGCACATATTGGATTAACACCACAGTCAATCAATGCTTTTGGTGGATTTAAAGTGCAAGGCAAAGGAGAAGAGGCAGCACAAAAACTTTTAGATGATGCCAGAGCAGTAGAGCGCGCTGGTGCATTTGCTGTTGTGTTAGAATGTGTTCCGGCAGCACTTGCAAAAAAAGTATCTGAGGAAATTTCCATTCCAACCATCGGTATCGGAGCAGGTGCAGATTGTGATGGTCAGGTGCTTGTATATCAGGATATGCTTGGTATGTTTACTGATTTTAAACCAAAATTTGTTAAGCATTATGCAAACGTGGGTGAAATCATGACAGAAGCATTTAAGGCATACGATGCTGAGGTCAAGGCAGGCGTTTTCCCAGCGCAGGAACATACGTATAAGATTGATGATAGTATCATTGAAAAGTTGTATTAGGATTTAAAACAAATAAGGAAGGAAAAGAAAATGGAAATTTGTTCTACGATAGATGCAGTTAGAAAACAGGTCAAAGAATGGAAAAGAGAAGGGCTTACGATTGGATTCGTACCAACCATGGGCTATTTGCATGAGGGTCATCGCAGTCTGATGGAAGCGGCAAGAAAGGAAAACGATAAGGTTGTTGTCAGCATTTTTGTGAATCCGATGCAGTTTGGACCAACAGAGGATTTGGAGAGTTATCCAAGAGATTTGCAAAAAGATGCCACACTTTGTGAAGGTGTTGGTGTTGATTTGATTTTTCATCCGGAACCAGAGGAAATGTATCCGGAAGGCTTCTGCTCTTATGTTGATATGAACGGATTGACAACGGAACTTTGTGGAAAGAGCCGCCCGATTCATTTCCGCGGTGTGCAGACAGTCGTTTTAAAATTGTTCCATATTGTGACACCGGATAATGCATACTTTGGTCAGAAGGATGCACAGCAGCTCGCTGTTATTAAGCGTATGGTTAAGGATTTGAGCGTGGATATTACAATTCATGGCTGTCCAATTATCCGCGAAGAGGATGGACTTGCAAAGAGTTCCAGAAATACATATTTAAATGCACAGGAAAGACAGGCAGCATTGATTTTGTCTAAGAGTCTTAGAGAAGGAAAACGTTTGATCGCGGAAGGTCAAAAAGATGCAGACACCATCAAAAAAGCGATTACCGATTACATTCAAACAGAACCAATGGCAAAAATTGATTATGTCGATGTGGTAGATTTTGATACGATTACACCGATTCATACCATTTCGGGAGAGACGCTCGTTGCCATTGCTGTTTATATCGGAAAGACAAGATTAATTGATAATTTTATCGTAGAGGCATAAAGAAAGTAGAGGAAAAACATGGAAATCACAATGTTAAAGGGAAAGATTCATCGTGCCCTGGTAACACAGGCAGAACTGAACTATGTTGGGAGCATTACGGTGGATACAAAACTTTTGGAAGCAGCAGGGATCATGGAGTATGAATATGTGCAGATTGTGGATGTGGAAAATGGAAATCGATTTGAAACATACACAATTGCCGGCGAACCGGGAAGCGGTATGATTTGTTTAAATGGTGCAGCAGCACGTCAGGTAATGGTAGGAGATCATGTCATTATTATGAGTTATGCATCCATGACACCACAGGAGGCAAAAGAACATAAGCCTCACGTTGTTTTTGTGGATGATGATAATAAGATTCATCGTGTATCACGTTATGAAAAACATGGACTTTTGTCTGATAATCTCTAAGATGCAGACTTTTCTTTCAAAAGAAGTTGCGTTATAGTAGAGGAAAATAATTTGTTTAGGTAGGGAATGATTATGTTAAAAGGAAAATGTGTGGTACTAGGTGTGACCGGAAGCATTGCAGCCTATAAAATTGCTGGCCTTGCGAGTGCATTAAAGAAATTACATGCAGATGTGGAAGTGATTATGACGCAGAATGCGACGCAATTTATCAATCCGATTACATTTGAGACATTAACAGGGAATAAGTGTCTTGTGGATACATTTGACCGGAATTTTTCTTTTTCTGTGGAGCACATCGCGATTGCAAAAAAAGCGGATGTTTTTTTGGTAGCACCGGCTTCTGCAAATGTGATTGCAAAAATGGCACATGGAATTGCAGATGATATGCTGACGACGACAATTTTAGCGTGTAAATGTCCGAAAATCATATCCCCTGCTATGAATACAGGCATGTTCGAAAACGAAATTGTACAGGATAATCTAAAAATACTGAAAAAATATGGTATGCAGGTGGTGGAACCTGCGACAGGATATTTGGCTTGTGGTGATACCGGGGCTGGTAAGATGCCGGAACCAGAAGTGTTATTACAGTACATTCTACGAGAAATTGCCTATGAAAAAGATCTTGCGGGAAAACGTGTGCTTGTTACCGCAGGACCGACAAGGGAAGCGATTGATCCGGTAAGATTTATTACCAATCATTCAACGGGAAGAATGGGATATGCCATTGCAAAAATGGCAATGCTACGTGGTGCTGCGGTAACACTTGTCAGTGGACCGGTTGCAATCGAGCCGCCACTGTTTGTGGACACAATCGCTGTAGAAAGTGCGCAGGCAATGTACGAAGCGGTGATGGCACATGCAAAAGAGGCAGATATCATTATCAAATCTGCAGCTGTTGCTGATTATGCGCCGGCACAGGTAAGCCCGGAAAAAATAAAAAAATCTGAAGGGGATGCATCAATTGCACTGACACGAACAAAAGATATATTAGCTGCACTGGGCGAGAAAAAGCGCGAAGACCAATTTATCTGTGGATTTGCAATGGAGACCGAGCATTTATTGGAAAATGCAACAGCGAAACGAGAGAAAAAGAACGTGGATATGATTGTTGCCAATAGCATTCGCCAGGAAGGTGCAGGATTTGGTGTGGATACGAATGTGGCAACCTTTATTACGAAGGAAGGTTTGCGTTCGCTGCCGCTTATGAGCAAAGAAGCATTGGCAATGGCAATATTAGACGAAGCTATGCGCACACAAAATGCATGTTAGTCTAGGACTTCGGTGTACGGTGCATAAGACCAAGATCTTCGTTTATGATGGCGAGCATTTCTCTGACAAAATATGTTGGAAAAAGCCACCAGGCAGTTCTTGCAGGAATGCAGCCGGCAGACAGACCAAGTTTTTTGGCAATACATAAACTACGATAAAGATGAAACTCATTGGAAACAAGGGCAAGGCGTTGGTCGAGCCCTTGTTTTTTTATGATATCGTAGGAAAAAGAGAGATTTTCCTGTGTGGTTGTGGAACAATCTTCTATAAAAATACGTTCTTTTGGGAAGCCATAATCAAGAAGATAGGCATGCATGCAGGCGGCTTCTGATATGGCTTCGTCGTCTCCTTTGCCTCCGGAAACAATGACATTACAATCCGGGTGCTTGCGCAAATAAGAAATGGCGGCTTGCAAGCGCTCTTCTAGCATGAGACTTGCTTTTGTACCGTAGACTCTGCATCCGAGAACAATGACGGTGCAGGAAGCTGTCGGACGCTTACACATCACGGAAAAGATGCGCATGGTGAAAAAAAGCGCGCATAACAGGCAGAAAAGCAGAAAGTATATAAGGACAGTATTTTTTAGGATGCCACATAAGATCATCAGCACGGAAAAAGAAATCCCTGTGATATTTCCGGGATTGAGAATGCGTTTTGTGAAAAAAGGCAGTAAAAACCATATGCAAAAAAGGACGCCTATGACGATAAAAACAGGGTAATACATGAAACAACTCCTTTTCTTATAATACGAATATCATACCATAAATGTAAGGAGAGTCATAGGTCATAAAAACAGAGAAAGTGTGTGTGATAGGGCTTGAAAACCAAGTCATGTGATGCTATTCTTATGGTATTAAATGAATTTTTTAATGCACGAAGGAAAAATAATAAGGAGTGTTACAAATCATGAAGCAAAAAACGAAGACTAGAAAAATGAGCATCGGCAGTAAGATTTTGTTGCCCTCGTGTGCAATCGTAATGGCTGTCTGCTTATTTATGGGAATCAGTTCCTATCAGTTGATCAACAAGAGTATGATTGAAATGGGTGTGGAACAGGCAGATCTGGTGGCGAGCCTTACGGTAGATGATCTGGATCCCGGAGTGGTAGCAAAGATTACGAAAGGGTCTGAAGGAACAGATGAATATGCAAAGACAAAGCAGACGCTTCAGAATATGTTGAACTCTACGGATATTAAATATATGTACACTCTTTATACAGATGGCGAAAATGTTTATTATGGTGTGGATGCCTACGCAGAGGATCCCGAGGCGGCTGGCAATGTTTTGAAGAATCTTATGAGAGTATGAAAGCTGTATTTGATGGAAAGGAATATGTGCAGGACTATATTGATGAAACAGAAGATGGAGCACTAGTTACCGTATACAAGCCGATTATCAGCGCAACGGGAAAAGTAGTGGCTGTGTTGGGATGTGACTATGATGCATCGTCTATCGTCGAAAAAACGCAGGCATCGGTACAGCGTACGGTTATGATTGCGGTATTGTGTCTTGTGATTGCACTTTTAGCATTAGGTCTGATTACAAGAGGTATTACGCGTGGTCTTCATACCATTGATGCCAAGATTTATGAACTTGTGCATAATGAGGGGGATTTGACACAGAAATTAGATGTAAAGAGCGGCGATGAGATGGAATTGATTGCGAATAACGTCAATGCGCTGCTGGAATACATACGTAGCATTATGATAGAAATATCTTCGAATTCTACCGCTCTTAGTGAATCATCAAAGAAAATGGTAGAACATCTGCGCTCTGCGGATGGCAATATTGTAGATGTTTCTGCTACGATGGAAGAAATGAGTGCTGCAATGGAAGAAACGACAGCATCCTTGAATCAGATTGCAGAATCTGTGGAAAATGTTTATGGCGCTGTCAAGGGGATTTCCGATAATGCAACAGAGGGCAAAAATTATGCGGGCGAAATGGATCAAAGATCCAGAGAGGCAAAAAATGTTGTGCTTGAAAAACAGCGTGATGTGGAAGAACAAACAAAAGATATTGCTGCAGTCTTAGAACAACGTATTCAGGAATCGCAGGCAGTTGAGGAAATCTCTGTTTTAACAAACAATATTATCAATATTACAGACCAGACCAACTTACTTGCCTTAAATGCAAGTATTGAGGCAGCACGTGCAGGAGAAGCAGGAAAAGGTTTCGCTGTGGTTGCCAGTGAAATCGGTCAGCTGGCAAGTGATTCGGCAGCGGCAGCAGAACAGATCCGCAAGGTCAGTGCGGCTGTTATTGAAGCAGTATCGGCACTTGCAAATGAAGCGCAGAATATGCTTACCTTTGCATCGACAACGGCAATGGGTGGATATACTGAAATGGTAGAGCTGAGCGAAAATTATCATAACGATGCAGGTAAAATGAATCAGATTATGGAACATTTTGCACAGACCTCTGCAGAGCTGCAGGAGACAATGGATGGCATCCGGGAATCTGTAGAAGATGTCAATACTGCCGTGGAGGAGAGTGCAAAGGGAATTGTAAATGTTACAGAAATGTCTGTAGAACTTACCGGAAGCGTAGGTAATATCCAGCAGGAAGCAGACGGCAATAGCAATGTTGCAGATGTGCTTTCCGGAGAGGTTGGAAAATTCAAGTTATAAAAGAAAATCAAATCGTTGGAAGAGATCGTCACATTATGTGGCGGTCTTTTTTGATGTGTACCATTGATGGGACACTATGTCTGCTAGGATGTAAACATCAAAGAAACGGAAGCGTAAGTAAAGCAGCAGACAGGAGGTTACATCATGAAGGGTTATACAGTAGGAGCAGGATTTATGGGATATGTAGAGGGCGAATATATTTTGTTTGCCAGTGAGACAGATTACTACGAATTTATGGAAGATGTCGCTTAGTTATGGTATAATACATCAGTTAGAATTGATGAGCGGAACATGGTATTTCCATGGTAGCCTAGCGCAATAGAATAAAAGGAGATGTGTGTAACATGAGCAAAAAGATTAATCCACAGATTATCAATGAAAGACTGCGCCAATTGCGTCAGTTGATGCAGGAACGCGGTATTTGTGTATATGTCGTTCCGACATCCGATGATCATATTTCAGAATATGTAGGAGAACACTATAAGTGTCGTTCCTTTATTACCGGATTTACAGGTTCGGCTGGGACAGCTGTGGTTACGATGACAGAAGCTGGTGTGTGGACGGATGGTCGTTATTTTGTACAGGCAGCTGCACAGGTGGATGGCAGCGAAGTGACATTATATCGTATGGGAGAACCGGAAGTTCCTACCGTTACAGAATTTGTGGAGCAGAAGCTGTGTGAGAGCGGCGTGATCGGTTTTGATGGTAGCTGCATGGCTGCTGGAGAAGCGGAGGACTTACGTGAAATTGCAGAGAAAAAGAACGGAAGCATCGCTATGGATGAGAATTTGATTGATCTGATCTGGGAGGATCGTCCGGCACTTCCGATGGAGCCGGTGTTCATTTTGCGTCAACAGTATGCAGGCGAATCTACGCAGGATAAGTTGTTGCGCATCCGGGAAGAAATGAAGAAAAAGAATGCGGCCAGCCATCTGATTGGCAGTTTATATGATATTGCCTGGATTACAAACATGCGTGGTGGGGATATTTCACATGTGCCGGTATTTTTGTCCTTCCTATTTTTGACTGAGGAGGAAGCGATTCTTTATGCCTTTTCAGAGAACTGGTCAGAAGAGATTATGACATATTTGCATACATGTGGCATTACGCTTCGTCCATATACAGCCGTATATGATGAATTGCCGGAACTTGTGCAAAAAGCAGGCGGCAATATTTTATTAAATCCGGGCACAATCAATGCAAGGCTTATGAGTCTATTGACAAAGGATCAGATTGTAGAAGCACATGATCCATCAGAATTGATGCGCTCCATTAAGAATGAGACAGAGGTTGCAAATACAATCGAAGCACATATTCATGATGGCGTAGCGGTGACGAAGTTTATCCATTACCTCAAGACAAATATTGGGACAGAACCGATGACAGAAATCAGTGCTTCTGATTATTTGCAGGAGCGTAGGGAGGAACAGCCAGGATATCTGGATTTGAGTTTTGATACGATTAGTGCATATGGCGCTAATGCTGCTATGATGCATTACAGTGCAACGCCGGAAGATTATGCTACCCTTGCGCCAGAAGGCATGTTGCTTGTGGATTCAGGCGGACATTATCTGGGGGGCACGACAGATATTACCAGAACAATTGTCTTAGGACCGATTTCAGACGAAATCAAGAAAATGTATACGTTGGTATTAAAGGGACATCTTCGCTTAGCACATGCGAAATTCCCGAAGGGTGTATCCGGAACGAATTTGGATGTACTGGCAAGAGAACCACTCTGGGAATTGGGATTGGATTATCGCTGTGGTACGGGCCATGGCGTAGGACATATTTTAAACGTGCATGAAGGACCGAATGCTTTCCGTTGGCGTACAACCGATTTATTCCCTGCACAGGAGCTGATTCCGGGAATGATTACAACAAACGAACCGGGATTTTATGAAGAAGGCGGCTATGGTATCCGTATAGAAAACGAACTTCTTTGTGTAGAAGCTGAGAATACAGAGTATGGACAGTACTATCAATTCCAGAATCTTACATTTGCACCGATTGATTTGGATGCGGTATTACCGGAAATGCTTACAGATAAGGAAAAGGACTGGTTGAATGCATATCATAGACAAGTATACGATACCATTAGTCCATATTTAGATGATAAGGAAAAGGAATGGCTACAATATGAAACAAGAGCAGTCTAAAAAATTATTACTGATTGATGGACATAGTATTTTAAATCGTGCGTTCTTTGGTTTGCCGGATTTGACAAATGCGTCAGGCGTGCATACAAATGCTGTTTATGGTTTTCTTAATATTATGTTTAAGATTATTGATACGGAAAAACCAGAGTATCTGACCGTGGCATTTGATGAGCATGCACCGACATTCCGTCACAAGATGTACGAGGCATACAAAGGGACAAGAAAGCCTATGGCAGAAGAGTTGCGTCAACAAGTGCCGATGATGAAACAACTTCTTGCTGCTATGGGAATTACCGTGATTTCGAAAGAAGGATTAGAAGCGGATGACCTTTTGGGAACAATGGCTCGTATGGCAGAAGCAGAAGGACTCGAAGTTACAATTGTATCGGGAGACCGGGATTTGCTGCAGCTGGCAACAGAACACACGAAGATTAGCATTCCAAAGACGAAGAAGACAGGTACAGAGATAGAAAATTATTACGCAGCAGATGTACAGGAGCGTTATCTTGTCACACCGACGGAATTTATTGATGTAAAGGCATTGATGGGGGATACGGCTGATAATATCCCGGGTGTTCCGGGCATTGGTGAGAAGACCGCGACTGCCATTATAGCGCAGTACCATTCGATTGAGGAAGCACATGCACATGCAGAGGAATTGCGCCCACCGCGTGCTGCCAAAAATATAGTAGAGTTTTATGAACAGGCAGTATTGTCAAAGGAATTGGCTACCATTGAAGTGCATGCAGACATAGAGTATGTGTTGTCGTCGGCTGTGCTCGATAACGTGTATACACCGGAGGCATATGCTCTTTGTAAAGAATGGGAGTTTAAGAATCTGTTAAGCAGATTTCAGATTGAGACACCGAAAAACGAAGTGGAAGATGCGTTTACATTTGCCAAAGATGCAGATGCTTTTTTGGCCTTTGTAAAGAAAGCCTGTGAAGCATCATGCACAGATATCGGTGTTTACGTAGCGTGGCGTCAGAAAAGTGCAAGTGAATGGAGTGAGCAGGTAAGTGCGCAGAATGCACCGGAGGGACAATTGTCTCTTTTTGCGGAGCCTGAAATGACAGAGCAATCCAGTGGTGAGTATGAAATATATGGAGTGGCTTTATCAGATGGTACGAGCAGTATCTGGCTGCCAACAGAAGACATTGCTTTTGTGACACAGCAGTTACAGGCTTTTGCTGCACATAAGAAACGCCTGGTGTGCATGACAGTCAAGGAATTAATCAAAATCTTTTCACCGGATGTGAGAAATCGCTTTTTTGATTACGAGAATGTATACGATGCAGCAGTAGCAGAATATCTGATACAACCATTGAAAAATCAATATGTCGCTGAAGACTTGGCAAGCGAATACCTGGGGATGAGTGTACCGGGCTATGCAGAGATTTTTGGTAAAAAGACATTGATGCAGGCGATAGAGGAAATGCCACAGGAAATGTGTGCATTTGCTTGTTATGAGGCTTATATCTGCAGCAAAGTCGCAAAGATGCAGTGTGATACGCTACAGGAAAAACAGATGGATACCTTGTATCGTGAAATAGAACTTCCACTTATCTTTACATTAGCTGATATGGAGTTGCAAGGAATTGCAATGGATGCGCCAGCGTTGGCAGAGTATGGACAGCGTCTGGCAGAGCGTCTGACTGCGTTAGAACAGAAGATATACGAGGAGGCGGGAGAAGAATTTAACATCAATTCGCCAAAGCAATTGGGTATCATTTTGTTCGAAAAGATGGAAATGCCGGGAGCAAAAAAGACAAAGACAGGTTATTCTACAGCAGCCGATGTTTTAGAGGCACTTGCTCCGGATTATCCAATTGTGGCGGATATTTTGGAATATCGACAGCTCGCAAAACTCAAATCAACCTATGCAGAAGGCCTGATGCATTGTATTGCGCCGGATGGCAGAATTCATTCTTCCTTCCAGCAGACCGTGACTGCAACAGGACGTATCAGTAGTACGGAACCTAACTTACAGAACATTCCAATCCGTATGGAATTGGGCAAAATGATACGAAAAGTTTTTCATCCAAAGGAAGGGTTTGTTTTTGTGGATGCGGACTATTCACAGATCGAATTACGCGTGCTTTCCCATATGTCGGAAGATGAGAATCTGATTCAGGCGTTTCAGCAGGGACAGGATATTCACAGATCCACGGCATCACTTGTGTTCCATACGCCTTTTGATGAAGTTACAGAGTTGCAGCGACGCAATGCGAAGGCTGTAAACTTTGGGATTGTCTATGGAATCAGCGCATTTGGATTAAGCAGGGATCTTGGAATCAGTAAAAAAGAAGCAGGCAAATATATTGATGATTATTTTCTGGCATACCCACGCATGAAGTCATTTTTGGATGGTCTTGTTGCGGAAGGAAAGGAAGCCGGAGCAGTTAAGACGATGTATGGTCGTATCCGTCCAATTCCGGAATTGTCATCCAGCAATTATATGCAGCGTCAATTTGGAGAGCGTATTGCGATGAACTCGCCAATTCAGGGGACTGCAGCAGATATCATTAAAATTGCAATGGTACATGTGCATGACCGTTTGCAAAAAGAGGGATTGCAGTCAGGATTATTATTGCAGGTGCATGATGAACTTTTGATTGAAGCAAAACAGGAAGAAGTGGAACAAGTAGAACAAATCCTGCAGGAAGAGATGGAGCATGCGGCTACGTTGGCTGTTCCACTGACGATTGATATGCATACAGGATACACGTGGTACGACGCAAAATAACTTTGTTTTGCCTATAAAAAATGATACAATGGAGAAGATTATGAAGTTTATAGGAGTTACCGGAGGTGTTGGCGCAGGAAAATCAACCGTGCTGACATATTTACAGGAGCATTATCATTGCCGTGTGGTATTAGCAGATGATTTGGCAAAATCTATGATGCAGCCGGGAAGCATTTGTTATACTGCACTTGTAACACTTTTGCAGCCCTATCAAGTGCTTGATGAGCAGGGGAATATAGAAAAAGAAGCGATGGCGCGACTATTGTTTTCCGATGACGACATACGCACACAGGTGAATCAAATTGTGCATCCGGCGGTGAAAAAGAGCATCCTGCAGCAGGTGAAAGAAGCAAGAGAACAGGGAGAACTGGACTACTTCTTTTTTGAAGCTGCGCTTCTTTTAGAAGAGCATTATGATGAAGTCTGTGATGAACTTTGGTATATATACGCGTCAAAAGAAGAACGTAGGATGCGTCTAAAGCGGGATCGCGGTTATTCGGATGCAAAAATTGATGGGATTTTCGCAAGCCAGATGTCAGAGGAAGCATTTCGAAGTGCTTGTGCACATGTGATAGACAGCAGTGGTACGATGGAAGAAACGCAGGCACAAGTGAGAGCCATCTTAGATGCGTAAGATGATTTTTGGAATAGAGTAATAGAGGAGAGCAGGTATATGATGAAAGAGAATCCAATGGAAGATTTTGTTTTTGGATTGGATATCGGCACACGTAATGTTGTGGGAACCGTCGGCTATCAGGCAGAAGATGGTTTTCATGTTGTGGCGCAGTGTGTACGGGAACACCAGACACGCGCAATGTTAGATGGTCAGATTCATGACATTGGCCGTGTGGGAGATACCATCCGGGAAGTCAAGGAAGTGTTAGAAGAACAACTTGGTATAACCTTGACACAGGTGTGTATTGCTGCAGCCGGACGTGTGCTTCGCACCGTGACAACACAGGTGGCTTATGAATACCCGGAGGAGACCGTGGTTTCCGGAGAAGATTTACATACATTAGATCTGATGGGAATTGATCAGGCACAGCAGGAGCTTTTAGCAGAGGGAGATAACAAATACAAGTTTTACTGTGTTGGATATTCCGTGATGAAGTATTATCTCAACGATGAATTGTTCTCCAGCTTAGAAGGACATAAGGCGAATAAAATCGAAGAAGTCATTATTGTTACTTTTTTACCGGAAGATGTTGTGGATGGCTTGTATTCAGCAGTAGAACGTGCCGGGTTACAGGTGGCTAATTTAACACTTGAGCCGATTGCAGCGATTAATGTTGCGATTCCTGAGAATTTTAGAATGCTGAATATTGCACTTGTTGATGTCGGAGCAGGTACATCGGATATCTGTATTACACGCGATGGAAGTATCATTGCATATGGTATGATTCCATTTGCAGGAGATGAACTGACAGAAGTAATTGTACAATCTTATCTGGTGGATTTCGCGACAGCAGAGCAGATTAAGTTGGATTCCTCTTCTATGGAGGAAGTGACCTATGAAGACATCATGGGAATTTCACATACAGTAGCTGCGGAAGAAGTATGGAAACTGACGGAAGTCGTTCGTGAAAAAATGACAACAGAAGTGTCTACAAAAATACGGGAACTCAACGGAGATAAGTCCGTGAGTGCAGCATTTATCGTTGGTGGCGGCGGAAAAATCCATGGTTATACCGAATCTTTGGCGAAGAAACTGGATATCGTTCCGGAGCGCGTGGCACTCCGTGGCGAAGAAGTCATGAAGAACATTATTTTTGAGCAGGAAAACATCAAAAAAGATCCGCTTTTGGTTACACCGATTGGTATTTGCCTGAATTATTATGAACAGAAGAACAACTTTATCATGATCCATTTTAATGGTGAGATGATGAAGTTATATGATAATGGGCGTTTGACTGTTGTAGATGCAGCTATGCAGGCAGGATTTACAACGGAAGAATTATTCCCACGTCGTGGGCGTGAAATACATTTTACCGTGAATGGAACGCCTCGTATGATTCGCGGTGGTGAAGGGGAGTCTGCTATTGTAAAAATGAATGGTATGACGGTAGGGATGAATACGCCGCTTGAATTTAATTGTGATATTACGATTGAGCCATCTACCGCAGGGGAAGAAGCAGCATGTACGATTGAGGAGTTGGATGAATATTCCGGAAGTACGATGACATTTGAAGTCTGTGGGAAACACATTAGATGTCCAAAATTTATGGAGGTAAATGGTAGTTTAGAGCCTGGAAGTTATGAGATTCAGGAAGGAGATGCTATCGAGACACGTAGTTTTTACACGGTAGGTCAGCTGGCAGAATTTATGGACGTAGAGATTGATCCGGATCGGGAGATTCTTGTCAATAATCGTCCGGCAACAATGGATTCTCTGATTTACGCTAATTTTTCGATTGATTGGACTGTACTGTCTTTTGGTGCGGCTCCGGTTGCTCCAAAAGAAAATACCAGTAAGGCAAGCAGTATCTTAGATCAGTTAAAATACGGAAGTAAGTATGGATTTGGAGCAAAGGCAGAGGATAGTGCTGCAGAGGACGCAAAAGAGACAACAAATGAGGTGAATCAGGTGGAAGCGTCTGATACGTCTTTGGGATATACGTCAGAACATGTAGAAAGCGAAACTACGTCTGATCGTGGAATGGCAGAAGAAGTGATTCCGGATGAAACGGAAGGCACAGAGCAAGCCGGCATACATGTAACAGTGAATCAGGAACCGGTATTTTTGAGCGGTAAAAGTAACTATATTTTTGTGGACATCTTTAATGTGATTGATTTTGACGTACAAGCAGGTGGTGGCAGACCGATTGTGACGAAAATAAACGGAGCTACCTGTGGGTATTCAGATGAACTTCACGAAGGTGATGAAATTTTAGTTTATTGGAAAGAGTTATAACATGGATTTGTTTAGTGTAGCAAGTGGCAGTAGTGGCAACTGTATTTGTGTAGGCAGCAGCCAAAGCCACGTGATGATTGATGCCGGAATTAGCGGCAAACGTATTGAGGAGGGGATGAATACCTATGATTATACGACGTCTGATATGGATGGCGTGTTAATCACACATGAACATAGTGATCATATACAAGGACTTGGAGTTATATCGCGTAAATACGGGCTTCCCATTTATGCGACAAAAGGAACGGCAGAGGCTATTTTACGAACTTCATCTGTTGGCAAAATTGATCCGTCTTTGTTTCATATTATTGAAGCAGGAGAAACATTTACGATTGGTGATTTGTCGATTTATGCAATGCCGATTTCTCATGATGCAGCAGATCCGGTTGCGTATATGGTATCGGATGGTGAACATCGCGTAGGAGTTGTCACAGATTTAGGATATTATGATGAAGAGATTGTGTCACATATGAAGGGCTTGGATGCTCTTTTGCTGGAAGCAAATCATGATATTCATATGTTACAGGCAGGCGCATATCCTTATCCTTTGAAACAGCGTATTTTAGGAGATACCGGACATTTGTCGAATGAGACAAGTGGACAGCTGTTGGGACAGATTTTGCATGACGATATGAAACATATTTTACTGGGACATTTGTCAAAAGAAAATAATTACGAAGAACTGGCTTTTGAGACGGTTCGCGTAGAGATTTCACTTGGGGATAATCCTTACCGGGGAAATGATTTTCCAATCGAGGTTGCGAAAAGAGATAAGCCGTCAAGCCTGATAACTCTTTAAGTATTTGATAAAAAGATTTGGCAGAAACTAAATTTGATGTTATAGTTTATAAAACTATACTAATAGATTATGAAAAAAGGAGAACTGACATGGAGAAAAACACACAGAAAACAATTATCACAGTAGTAGGCAAAGATACTGTAGGGATTATTGCAGGGATTTGTACTTACTTAGCAGAAAACGGGATTAACGTTTTAGATATTTCACAGACCATTGTACAAGGGTATTTTAACATGATGATGATTGTGGATTTTGCTTCATGCCAAAAACCTTTTTCAGAGTGTCAGGCAGATTTGACAGAGCTTGGACAGAAGATTGGTGTAGATGTAAAATGCCAGCGTGAAGAAATTTTTGAGAAAATGCATAGAATCTAAAGGAGAAGATGATGATTAATTTTGGTGAAGTCAACGAGACAAACAAGATGGTAGAACAGGAAAATCTGGATGTGCGTACGATTACCATTGGTATCAGCCTTTTAGATTGTATGGACTCGAATCTCGATACATTAAACGAAAACATTTACAATAAAATTACAACAGTTGCAAAAGATCTTGTTAAGGTTGGAAAAGAGATTGAGGCAGATTACTGTATTCCAATTGTAAACAAACGTATTTCCGTTACACCAATTGCACTGGTTGGTTCTGCGGCATGTAAGTGTCCGGAAGATTATGTAACCATTGCAAAAACATTGGATCGCGCTGCTAAAACAGTTGGTGTGAACTTTATTGGTGGTTATTCTGCACTGGTATCCAAAGGAATGACAACAGCAGATGAGAATATGATCCGTTCCATTCCACAGGCACTTGCAAGCACAGATTTTGTATGTAGTTCTGTTAATGTTGGCTCTACAAAGACAGGAATCAATATGGATGCTGTACGCCTGATGGGTGAAATGGTCAAAGAAACAGCAGAATATACAAAAGAGCAGGATTCTCTTGGATGTGCAAAATTGGTTGTATTTTGTAATGCACCGGATGATAATCCGTTTATGGCTGGCGCATTCCACGGTGTTACAGAAGCAGACGCCATCATTAATGTTGGTGTTAGTGGACCAGGCGTTGTGAAGACAGCTTTGGAAACAGTGCGCGGAGAAAGCTTTGAGGTTCTTTGTGAAACTATCAAAAAGACTGCTTTTAAGGTTACACGTGTGGGACAATTGGTTGCACAGGAGGCATCAAAACGATTGGGAATTCCATTTGGAATTATTGATTTATCACTTGCTCCAACACCGGCAATTGGTGATAGCGTAGCTGGTATTTTAGAAGAAATTGGTCTGGAATATGCAGGTGCACCAGGAACAACAGCAGCACTGGCTTTGTTGAATGATCAGGTTAAGAAAGGCGGAATCATGGCATCTTCATATGTAGGTGGATTGAGTGGCGCGTTTATTCCTGTTAGTGAAGATCAGGGCATGATTGATGCTGTGACAGCAGGGGCACTGACACTTGAAAAGTTAGAGGCAATGACATGTGTTTGTTCGGTGGGTCTTGATATGATTGCTATTCCAGGAGATACAAAAGCAACAACCATTTCTGGTATTATTGCAGATGAGATGGCAATTGGTATGATTAATCAAAAAACAACAGCAGTGCGTCTGATTCCAGTGATCGGAAAGGGTGTCGGCGAAACGGTAGAGTTTGGAGGACTTTTGGGATATGCACCAATTATGCCGGTAAATCAATTTTCGTGCGATGCTTTTGTAAATCGAAAAGGACGTATTCCAGCACCTGTGCACAGCTTTAAAAATTAAATGAAATATGAAAAATAAAAGATGGATTTATTATATTATAGTGGTGGTTGTTGTAATTGTTGCAGTGAGTCTGGGGATTGGCATTGCAAATTTTGAAAAGAACGCTACCGCGGATAAAACAAACACAAAAGAAATACAGGAAACAAAGACGAAAGATGACGGAGAGGAAACCGAAGAATCTGACGATGACCTTAAGAAGGGCTACACCATGGTAGATGTATCTGTTTGGACAACGGATACTGTGAATCTGCGTGCTGATGATAATACAGATGCAGAGGTGCTTGCTAAAGTGCCAAGACGTGAGGAACTTCACTGTATTGCTACGGGATCAGAATGGTATCAAGTGCAGTATGAGGACAAGACAGGCTATGTGAGTGCAGCATACCTTACAACAGAAGAACCGGCGGCAAACAGTTATGTGGTTGTGATTGATCCGGGGCATCAGGGAAGAGGCGATAGTACTACAGAACCAAATGGTCCGGGCTCGGCAACAATGAAAGCACGTGTGGCAGGTGGAACACATGGGACTACGACAGGGGTATATGAATATGAACTGACCCTTGCTATTTCACAGCAGTTGCAGACGGAACTTCAGAACAGGGGCTATACCGTTTATATGACACGTATGTCGCATGATGTTAATATCAGTAATATGGAACGCGCACAATATGCAACATCCGTAGGCGCAGATATAGCGGTTCGTATTCATGCGAATGGAGCGGAAAATGCATCTGTGAGTGGTGCAATGGCATTGGCACCGTCGTCATCCAATCCATATATTTCTTACTTGTCAGGCAGTAGCTGGAATCTGAGTCAGTGTATATTAAATTCTTATTGTCAGGCGACAGGAATGCGCAATCAGGGCGTTACAGGCAGTGACACCATGACGGGGATTAATTGGAGTACGGTTCCTGTTACCATTCTTGAAATGGGATATATGACAAATCCAACAGATGATACAAATATGGAGAATCCATCGTACCAGTCACAGATGGTACAAGGCATCGCCAATGGCATTGATGCATATTTTGGCTTGTAGTAAATATGTTATAGAACGTAAATAAAAGGCAGATTCTTTGACACAGTGATATGTGTGCGAAGAATCTGCCTTTCTCTTTTTGAACTTATAACAGTATAAGTAGATTTCGTTTATTAGTTATCCTGTGCATCGTCATCAGACATAGCATATACCTGACGTTTACGAGCCATTTCGTCACTCTCAAGATATTCGTCGTAAGTTGTAATCTTATCGATGATTTGTCCGTTTGGCATAATCTCAATGATACGATTAGCCGTTGTTTCAACAAACTGGTGGTCACGGGAAGAGAAGATGACAACACCTGGGAATTTGATCAAACCGTTGTTTAATGCGGTAATGGATTCCATATCCAAGTGGTCAGTCGGCTCATCCAGCATGAGTACGTTGGATGCCTCAATCATCATGCGGGAAAGAAGAACACGAACTTTTTCACCACCGGAAAGCACACGCATTTTCTTAACGCCATCTTCACCAGCGAAAAGCATTCTGCCAAGGAATCCACGAACATAGGTGGCATCCTTGATTTCAGAGAACTGTGTCAACCAGTCTACGATGACATCATCGGTATCGAAAATCTCTGTATTATCTTTAGGAAAATAAGACTGGGAAGTAGTAACGCCCCATTTATAACTTCCTTCATCCGGTTCCATTTCTCCTGCAAGGATTTTGAAGAGGATGGTCTTAGCGTGCTCATTAGCTCCTACAAGAGCAACTTTATCTTCACGTCCTAAATTGAATGAAATGTGGTCAAGTACCAATTCGCCGTCGATGGTCTTGGTAAGATTTTCAACGCTGAGTACTTCGTTACCAATATCACGTTGTGGACGGAAATCAATGTATGGATATTTACGGCTGGATGGTTTGATTTCATCCAATTCGATTTTCTCCAGTGCACGTTTTCTTGAAGTAGCCTGCTTTGATTTTGAAGCGTTGGCAGAGAAACGAGAGATAAAGTCCTGTAATTCTTTAATCTTTTCTTCTTTCTTCTTGTTTGCTTCCTTCATCTGCTTCATTAATAACTGGCTGGATTCATACCAGAAATCATAGTTTCCGGCATACAACTGGATTTTTCCATAATCAATATCTGCCGTATTGGTACATACCTTATTTAAGAAGTAACGGTCATGTGATACAACAATGACGGTGTTTTCGAAGTTGATTAAGAATTCTTCTAACCATGCGATCGCATCGAGGTCTAAGTGGTTTGTAGGCTCATCCAGAAGCAAAATATCAGGATTACCAAAAAGTGCCTTTGCAAGAAGGACTTTAACCTTTTGTGCACCAGTTAATTCTGCCATGACAGAGTAGTGAAATTCTGGTTCGATGCCAAGACCATTTAATAGTGTAGCTGCATCACTTTCTGCGTTCCATCCATCCATGTCAGCAAATTCTGCTTCGAGTTCGCTGGCGCGGATGCCATCTTCGTCCGTGAAATCTTCCTTCATATAAATAGCATCTTTTTCTTTCATAATGTCATAAAGACGCTGGTTACCCATAATAACGGTATCAAGAACTGTAAATTCATCATATTTAAAGTGATCCTGTTCCAAAAAGGAAAGACGCTGGCCTGGTGTGATGATGATATCACCACTTGTAGGTTCTAACTGTCCGGATAAAATTTTTAGGAATGTTGACTTTCCGGCACCATTAGCACCAATCAATCCATAGCAGTTACCCTCTGTAAATTTAATATTTACATCTTCAAAAAGTGCCTTTTTCCCTAGACGCAGGGTGATATTACTTGCCTGTATCATGATTGTATCCTTTCTATATTAAAATATTGTATTCTATGCAATCGGTTCTATTGTATCGTATATTCCTTATTTTGCAAGTATTTCTTATTTAAAAGCGCATGGCGTAAAGTGTTTTTTATTAAAAAATATAAATACAGATACGATTTGAATACAGGGATATCCTAAAAGGGCATAAATATTAAAATGTTCAGATAAAAATAGTACAAAAGGGTACAGAATGGTCAAAATGTGCAAAAATTTCAGAAAAATGGTGGAAAACGCTTATGAAGTAGTGTAAAATTCTTTGTAAACAAGGAGAAACGGAGAAGCATACTAGTTTAAAATATGCAGATAGAAGCTATGATACGTGGAAACTTGTGCTTTTTTTGTTTATGAACAAGGAAGAGGTGAAGCAAATGAAAGAATTTACTTATGTTATTACAGATGAAGTAGGATTACATGCAAGACCAGCAGGACTTTTAGCGAAAGAAGCTAAAAAATACCAAAGCACCATTACATTGCATGCAAATGGTAAGGATGCAGTTGCAAGTAAGTTGATGGCAGTTATGGGTATGGGTGTTAAAAAGGATGATACCGTACAAGTTTGTATCGAAGGTGATGACGAAGATATCGCTGCTCAGGAATTAGAACAATTCTTTAACGAAAATCTTTAATCAGATGACCTCATAAAGAGGACAAGTAGAAGGGTAGTTAAGATGACAGAATATACAGGAAAGTCCGTATACAAAGGTACGGCGATTGGCGAAATCCGTGTGCTTAAGAAGAAGGACAGCTTAGTAAAGAGAGTGCATATTGATGATGTAGAAGCTGAATTGACGCGCTTAGAGGGTGCAAAGCAGCAGACACTTTCGCAGTTACAAAGCTTGTATGAAAAAGCACTGCAAGAAGTTGGTGAAGCCAATGCAGCTATTTTTGAAGTACATCAGATGATGCTTGAAGATGAGGATTATCAGGATGCTATCCTAGGAATGATTCGTAACGAAGAAGTAAATGCGGAATATGCAGTAGCTGTTACAGGGGATAACTTTGCTGAAATGTTTGCCAACATGGATGATGAATATATGCAGGCACGTTCAGCCGATGTTAAGGATATTTCAAATCGCCTGGTGGAAAATCTGAGTGGTGAAGAACAGATGGATTGGGATACCATGGAGCCATCTATTATTGTTGCTGATGATTTGACACCGAGTGAAACGGTTCAGATGGACAAGAAAAAGATTCTTGCATTTGTTACCGTACACGGATCAACGAATTCACATACCGCCATTCTTGCACGTATGATGAATATTCCGGCATTGATTGGAGTACCGCTTTCATTAGAAGAATTGCATAGCGGAACACAGGCAATCGTAGATGGTAAAAAGGGTGTGTTCTATTTAGAACCAGATGCTACGCAGATTGCAAAAGCGGAAGAAGCACAAAAACAAGAGAAAGAACAGCAGAATTTGCTGGCAACCTATAAGGGCAGAGAATCTGTTACCAAAAGTGGTAAGAAGATTCATTTATATGCGAATATTGGCAGTGTTTCCGATGTGGCATATGTTTTGGAAAATGATGCTGAAGGCATTGGATTATTCCGAAGCGAATTCTTATATTTAGGCAGAGATGCTTTGCCAGATGAGACAGAGCAGTTTAATGCATATCGCCAGGTTTTACAGATGATGGCTGGTAAAAAGGTGATTATCCGTACACTTGATATTGGAGCAGACAAGAACGCAGATTATTTGGAATTAGGACATGAGGATAACCCGGCAATGGGATATCGTGCCATTCGTATCTGCTTAGAACAACCGGATATTTTTAAAACACAATTGAGAGCACTGCTTCGCGCTGCAAAGTTTGGCAATCTGTCTATTATGTATCCGATGATTACTTCTGTAGAAGAAGTGATGAGCATCAAAGAGATTGTAAAAGAAGTGGAAAAAGAGTTGCAGGAAGAAAATCTTCCATATGTAATTCCAGAGCAGGGTATCATGATTGAGACGCCGGCTGCTGTTATGATAAGTGCAGAACTTGCAGAACACGTTGATTTCTTTAGTATCGGAACCAACGATCTGACACAGTATACGTTGGCAATTGATCGACAGAATAGCAGACTGGATCGATTCTATAATCCACATCATGAAGCAGTTCTTCGTATGATACAGATGACAATTGATGGTGCACATAAGCATGGTAAGTGGGTTGGTATTTGTGGAGAATTAGGCGCGGATACAACACTCACGGAGAGATTTATTACCATGGGAATTGATGAACTCAGCGTTTCCCCATCTATGGTACTTGGAGTCCGCAGTAAGATTTGCGAAATGGAGTGAGAAAAATATGAGAATATATAAAGCAAAAGATTATGAAGATATGAGCAGAAAAGCAGCTAATATCATTTCTGCACAGGTTATTATGAAACCAGATTGTGTACTTGGTCTGGCAACGGGATCTACACCAATCGGTTTATACAAACAGCTGGTTGAATGGTTTGAAAAAGGTGATCTTGATTTTTCAAAGGTTCAGACGGTGAACCTTGATGAGTATAAGGGCTTGAATCGCGAAAATGATCAGAGTTATTACTATTTCATGCATGATAATTTATTTGATCATATTAACATTCCGGAAGAAAATACACATTTACCAAATGGAATGGAGATGGATTCTGAAAAAGAATGCGCTCGTTATACGAAGTTGATCCAGTCTATGGGCGGTGTTGATTTACAGCTTCTTGGTATAGGCCATAATGGACATATTGGTTTTAATGAGCCATCAGAATCTTTTGATAAAGAAGTACATTGCGTGAATTTGACCCAGTCAACCATTGAAGCAAACAAGAGATTCTTTGCTTCCGCAGACGATGTTCCAAAACAGGCATACACAATGGGCATTAAGACCATTATGCAGGCAAAGAAGATTTTGATCGTTGCGAATGGAGAGGGCAAAGCTGATATTGTACGCGATGCATTCTTTGGACCAATTACACCGCAGGTTCCAGCGTCAGTATTGCAGTTACACAATGATGTGACACTTGTAGCAGATGAAGCTGCATTGAGTAAAGTATCTTTATAATATATTGGGAATGGATCGAGGTGTAATACAATGATCATTAAAAATGCAAACATTTTTACACAGGATGGTCAGTTTGTCACAGGTGATGTGACCGTTGATGGTGATAGATTTGCGGCAGTATTGCCGGAAACAGCACAGAAGGATGAAGTCGTTCTTGATGCCGAGAATCTTTATATGATTCCGGGTCTGGTAGATATACATTTTCATGGTTGTATGGGTGCAGATATGTGTGATGGCACAAAGGAAGCATTAGATACCATGTCATCCTATGAAGCATCCATTGGTGTGACATCGATCTGTCCAACAACAATGACGATTCCAAAGGACGAACTTGTCTCTGTTATGAAGAATGCAGGGGAATACACATATCAAGGTGGGGCTCATCTTGTTGGAATCAATATGGAAGGACCATTTATCAGTGCTTCCAAAAAGGGCGCGCAAGCGGCTGAAAATATTATGCATTGTGATTATGCGTATTTTAAACAGTTACAAGAGATGTCAGGCGGGTTGATAAAACTTGTTGATATTGCGCCGGAAGAAGCTGGTGCAATGGAGTTTATTGATCAGGCAAAAGATGAAGTCGTTATATCGCTTGCACATACAGCATCTGATTATGACACTGCAGTGGAAGCAATTGTACATGGTGCATCACATGCAACGCATCTTTATAATGCAATGCCGCCGTTCAAGCATAGAGAACCTGGTGTCATCGGAGCAGTCAGAGACTATGAACAGTGTCATGTAGAATTGATTTGTGATGGTGTGCATATTCATCCTTCTGTCATTCGTGCAACATTTGCTATGTTTGGGAATGAACGCATGATTTTGATCAGTGACAGTATGCGTGCAACAGGACTTGAAGATGGCGAATATACATTAGGTGGACAGGCAGTAACAGTAAAGGGAAATCTTGCAACTTTGCATGATGGAACAATCGCTGGATCTGCAACAAATCTCATGGATTGTATGCGCTACGTTGTAAAGACGGTGGGGTTACCACTAGAGACAGCGGTTATGTGCGCAACAGCAAATCCAGCAAAAGAGATTGGTATTTATGATGAAGTTGGAAGCATTTCTGCCGGTAAAAAAGCAGACTTTGTACTTCTAGATAAAGATTTAAACATTGTTCATGTGTTTATTGATGGTAAGGAGGTCACATGTTAGGTTTTTTAAAGGGAAAGAAAAAGGGAAATATGCTTGCTGCACCTTGTAATGGTAAGGCAGTACAGCTCTCAGAGGTATCAGATCCTACATTCGCAGAGAAGATTTTAGGAGATGGATTTGCAGTGGTACCATCTGATGGAAAGATTTGTGCGCCGGCAGATGGAGAAGTAACAATGGTTTTTGATACACTGCATGCGGTTACACTTACAACAGATAATGGTACAGAACTATTGATTCATATTGGTCTTGATACCGTAACATTAAAAGGAGATCCTTTTACAGCGCATGTTGCTGTAGGTGACAAAGTGAAAAAAGGAGACCTTTTGGTGGAAGCTGATTTGGATAAGATTCGTGCAGCAGGACTAGATACCATTACTCCTGTATTGATCTGTAATACAGATGATTATGAGACAATTACTCTTGAAAAAGAGGGAGAAGTCGATGCAGGAGAAGATGTTCTTCGGATTTTATAATTTTATAAGTTATGTTCTACAAGAGAAACTAATTGGTTTATCCAATTAAGTATAAAGTAAAAAGGAGGAGAAAATTATGAAATTTCTTCAAAAATTGGGAAAAGCTTTAATGCTTCCCGTAGCAGTATTACCAATCTGCGGTATTCTTATGGGTATCGGATATTTATTATGTCCAGCAACCATGCAGGGTGGTGATATTAAGGGCGTTGTTCCTTTGATTGGTCTGTTTTTAGTTAAAGCAGGGGGTGCTTTAATTGATAACATGGCAATTCTTTTCGCAATCGGCGTTGGTGTCGGTATGTCAGAAAAGAACGACGGAACTGGCGGAATTGCAGCACTTGCTTCTTGGCTGATGATGACAACACTTCTTTCAACAGGTGTTGTTACAACAATTATCCCAGCCATTGCTGACAACGCTACAAAGACTTTGGCATTTGATAAGATTCAGAATCCATTCATTGGTATTCTTGCAGGTGTTATCGGTGCTATGTGCTACAACAAGTTCAAGGATACAAAGCTTCCTGACTGGTTGTCATTCTTCAGTGGCAAGCGTTGTGTAGCTATCGTTGCTGGTGTAGTTTCTATCGTTGTTTCAGCTATCTTATTGTTAGTATGGCCATTACTCTTCACTGGACTTGTTTCACTTGGAGAAGGAATTGCTAAGCTTGGCGTAGTTGGAGCCGGTATCTACGCATTCTTGAACCGTTTGTTAATCCCTACAGGATTACACCATGCATTGAATAACGTATTCTGGTTTGATACCATTGGTCTTGGTGACTTACAGCACTTCTGGGCTGGTGAGACATCAGCTGATGTTAAATGGAGTCTTGGTATGTACATGTCAGGATTCTTCCCATGTATGATGTTTGGTGTTCCTGGTGCAGCACTTGCAATGATTAAGACAGCTAAGAGTAACAAGAAGAAAGTAGCAATCGGACTTGTTGCATCTGCAGCTCTCTGTTCATTCATCTGTGGTGTTACAGAGCCATTCGAGTTTGGATTTATGTTCCTTGCTCCTGGATTATATGTTATTTACGCATTGCTTTATGGTATCTTTACAATGGTTACTGTTGCTTTGGGATTCCGTGCGGGATTCAGCTTCTCAGCAGGTGCTATGGATTTACTTTTCTCAGCATCTCTTCCAGCAGCAGCTAAGACATGGCTCATCATTCCTCTTGGAATTGCAGCATTCATCGTATTCTACTTTGTATTCTACTTCGCAATTACGAAGTTTAACTTAAAGACTCCAGGTAGAGAAGATGATGATGATGTAGAAGCAGAAAAGAAAGTTGAATTAGCAAATGATGATTATGCACAGGTTGCTAAGATTGTTCTTGAAGGATGTGGCGGAAAAGAAAATATCGCAAGCATCGACAACTGCATTACAAGATTGAGACTTGAAGTAAAAGATATTACATTAGTAAACGACAAGGTTATTAAGTCTGCTGGTGTTGCAGGCGTTATGAAACCTGGTAAGAACTCTGTTCAGGTTATTATTGGACCAAAGGTTCAGTTTGTTGCTGATGCATTTTCAAAGCTTTGTGAATAATTCATAAAATGATATTTCAGACCCTCTTCCGAATACGTGAAGGGGGTCTTTACTTTTAGGTGGTGAATGATTATGGCAATTTATGAAATTGAAAATGAAAATATAAAATTAAAAGTAGATTCATGTGGTGCAGAGATGAAATCCCTGGTAAAAAAGGAGACAGACACAGAGTATTTATGGAATGGCGATCCAGCCTATTGGCAGAGAACTTCTCCGATTTTGTTTCCACTGGTGGGACGTTTGTTTCATAATATATATCGCGCCAAAGGGAATACGTATACCATGCCACAGCACGGATTTGCCCGAGATATGGAATTTACATTGCTTGAAAAAAAGGATCATGAAATCTGGTTTTTCTTGAAAGATACAGAGGAGACAAGAAAAAATTATCCATACACATTTGAATTACAGATCGGGTATTTGCTGCAGGGGGCAAATATTAAAGTGATGTGGAAGGTACGCAATGAACAGGAAGAAATCTTACCGTTTGCTATTGGCGGACATCCGGCGTTTTTGTGCCCGGCACTTCGTCCGGATTGTAAGGAAGCGTATTATTTGAAATTTGACTGTGATAAATTACGGGCAACAAAATTGCAAGGACCGTATGTACTGAGGGAAACCTATGAAGAAGTGCCGTTAGACAATGGAATGCTTTTGATTGATGATAAAGCAATATTTGCAAATGATACATTAATGGTCGAGCATGATCAGGCACATGAGATTAGTATATGTGATGCACAAAAAAAGGAACTTGTGACTTTGCGTACGCAGGCACCACTGTTTGCCGTATGGTCACCAGAGGGAAAGCGAGCACCATTTATTTGTATAGAACCATGGTATGGCAGATGTGATTCCTTAGATTATGCAGGAGATATTACGCAGCGTGAATGGGAAAATCTTCTTGAAAAAGGACAGGAATTTTATGCAGAATATGAAATCTGCATAGGCTAGAAATGTATATGCAATGTTCTTGATTTTAAACAGCGCGAACTATTGATTTTTTCTTAACGAAATCATATATTATTGAATTAGAGACATTACGCATTTACTATGCCATTTTTAGGGTGTACAAATGCTTATGTACATATTAAGAAAAGAGTCTTTTAGGAGGAAACGACATGGGAAGATCAAAACAATCTATGGATGGTAATACAGCCGCAGCTCATGTAGCATATGCCTACACAGAAGTAGCTGGTATCTATCCAATCACCCCTTCTAGTCCAATGGCTGATATGGTAGACCAGTGGTCTGCAGCTGGACAGAAGAACATTTTTGGAAGCACAGTTAAAGTAGTAGAAATGGAATCAGAAGCAGGTGCAGCAGGTACTGTACATGGTTCACTTGCAGCTGGTGCACTTACCACTACATTTACAGCTTCTCAGGGACTTTTACTTATGATCCCTAACATGTACAAAATCGCTGGTGAGCAGTTGCCATGTGTATTTGATGTATCTGCTCGTACAGTATCATCACACGCACTGAACATCTTCGGTGATCACAGTGATGTTTACGCTTGTCGTCAGACAGGTTTCGCAATGTTATGTGAAACAAATCCACAGGAAGTTATGGACTTAAGCCCAGTTGCACACTGTGCAGCATTAGAGGGAAAGGTTCCATTCCTTAACTTCTTCGATGGTTTCCGTACATCTCATGAAATTCAGAAGATTGAAAAATGGGATTATGAAGATTTGAAAGATATGTGTCCAATGGATGCAGTAGACGAATTCAGAGCACATGCTTTGAATCCTAACCACCCAGCAGCTCGTGGTTCTCATGAAAATGGAGATATCTTCTTCCAGCATAGAGAAGCATGTAACACAGCTTATGATGAGTTGCCAGCAGTTGTAGAGAAGTACATGGACAAGGTAAATGAAAAACTTGGTACAAACTACGGCTTATTCAACTACTATGGTGCTCCAGATGCAGAGCGTGTTATCGTAGCTATGGGATCTATCAATGACGTTGCTGAAGAAGTTATTGATTACTTGACAGCAGCAGGCGAGAAGGTTGGTCTTGTTAAGGTTCGTCTGTATCGTCCATGGTCTTCAGAAGCATTACTTAAGGTTATTCCTAAGACAGCTAAGAAGATTGCAGTTCTTGATAGAACAAAAGAGCCAGGATCTCTTGGTGAACCATTATACCTTGACGTTGCAACAACACTTCGTGAAGCAGGTCTTAACGATATCGTATTAGTTGGTGGACGTTATGGTCTTGGATCAAAGGATACTCCTCCTTCATCTGTATTTGCAGTATATAAGGAATTAGAGAAGGATGCTCCTAAGGATCGTTTCACAATTGGTATTGAAGATGATGTTACACATCTTAGCTTACCAGAAGTTAAGCCAGCTCCTATTACTTCTGCTCCTGGTACAAAGGAATGCAAGTTCTGGGGTCTTGGTGGAGATGGTACTGTAGGTGCAAACAAGAACTCTACAAAGATCATCGGTGATCATACAGACAAATATATCCAGGCATACTTCCAGTATGATTCTAAGAAGACTGGTGGTGTTACAATTTCTCACTTGAGATTTGGTGACAACCCAATCAGAAGCCCATACTACATCAACCAGGCTGATTTCGTTGCATGCCACAACCCTGCATATGTTATCCAGGGCATGAAGATGGTTCAGGACGTTAAGCCAGGTGGTGTATTTATGATCAACTGCCAGTGGTCAGATGAAGAATTAGGACATCATTTGAACGCTGAAGCTAAGAAGTATATTGCTGATAACAACATTCAGCTTTACACAATCAACGCTATCGATAAGGCTATCGAAATCGGAATGGGTAAGAGAACAAACACAATCTTACAGTCAGCATTCTTTAAGTTAGCTGATGTTATGCCAATCGATGAAGCTGTTGAATTTATGAAACAGGCTGCTAAGAAGTCTTACAGCAAGAAGGGTGACGCAGTCGTAGAAATGAACTACAAGGCAATCGACGCTGGTGTTGATGCTGTACATAAGGTAGAAGTACCTGCATCTTGGTCAAATCCAGAAGCAGATGCTCCTAAGGCAGAGCGTACAGGACGTCCAGAAGTTGTTAAGCTTGTTAACGACTTGCTTGATCCTATCGCTAAGATGGATGGTGACAGCCTTCCAGTATCTGCATTTACAGAGTGCATCGATGGTCAGTTTGTAACAGGTGCTTCTGCATACGAGAAGCGTGGTACAGCTGTTATGGTTCCAGAATGGGATGCAGAGAAGTGTATTCAGTGTAACAACTGTGCATTTGTATGTTCACATGCAACCATTCGTCCATTCTTACTGAGCGATGATGAAGTTAAGGCAGCACCTGCTAATATCAAGCTTGCTGATATGAAGCCTAAGGGTGGCGATTACAAGTATACAATGAGCGTATCTCCATTAGATTGTATGGGATGTGGCGAATGTATTACTGTATGTCCTACAGCTGCAATTTCTATGGTTCCACAGGAATCACAGGCAGACGAGCAGCCGGTATTCAATTACTTAGTTGCTAACGTTGGTAAGAAGGATGTTGGATTATCAGACATCACTCCTAAGGGATCACAGTTCAACCAGCCACTCCTTGAGTTCTCTGGTTCTTGTGCAGGATGTGCTGAGACATCTTACGCTAGATTGATTACACAGCTCTATGGTGAGCAGATGTTCATCTCTAACGCAACAGGATGTTCTTCTATCTGGGGTAACCCAGCAGCTACATCACCATACACAGTTAATAAGGACTCTAAGAAGGGACCAGCATGGTCTAACTCATTGTTCGAAGATAACGCTGAGCATGGTCTTGGTATGTACGTTGGACAGAAATATATCCGTGATATGGCTATCGAGTCAGCAAAGGCTTGCGCTACTAGCGATAAGGCTCCTGCAGAACTTAAGGCAGCATTTGATGCATTCATGGATACAGTAGATGATACAAAGGCAAATACTCCTGCAACAGAAGCACTTGTAGTTGAACTTGAAAAAGCAGCAGCTGCAGGATGCCCAGATGCTAAGGAAGCACTTGCTAAGAAAGATTACCTTGCTAAGAAGTCTGTATGGATCTTCGGTGGTGACGGTTGGGCATACGATATCGGATTCGGCGGATTGGATCACGTTCTTGCTTCTGGTGAGAATGTTAACGTTATGGTATTCGATACAGAGATGTACTCTAACACAGGTGGACAGGCTTCTAAGGCTTCTAACATCGGTGAAGTATGTCAGTTCGCTGCAGCTGGTAAGGAAATCGGCAAGAAGTCTCTTGCAGAAATCGCTATGAGCTACGGTTATGTATACGTTGCACAGATCGCACTTGGTGCTAACCCAGCACAGGCTGTTAAGGCTATCGCAGAGGCTGAAGCTTACAACGGACCTTCACTTATTATCGGATATGCTCCATGTGAGTTGCACGGTATCGCTAAGGGTGGTATGAACCACTGCCAGGATGAAATGAAGAAGGCAGTAGCTGCTGGTTACTGGAACCTGTTCTCATTTGACCCTGCTAAGAAGGCAGAAGGAAAGAATCCATTCACATTGACCTCTAAGGCCGGAGATGGTTCTTACCAAGACTTCTTGAACAACGAGGCTCGTTATACTCGTCTGATCAAGCCGTTCCCAGAACGTGCTGAAAGACTTTTCGCTAAGTCAGAAGAGGCTGCTAAGGAACGTTTCGATCACTTACAGAAGTTAGTTGATCTTTACAGCTAAAAAATAGAGACGTTAATCGTTTCAAAATAATAAATCCCGTCGAGGTGTAATACTTCGGCGGGATTTTTTTAGGGTCGTTCCTTTTGCTACAAGGAGTGTCCCTATTGGCACATGGGAAGGCTGACGCAAAGCAGCAGGACGGGCAGTAAGCAGCATGCTAGGGAGAGACTTTGGAGCAGGTTAGGTGAGTCTCTTTGTGAGAGCTTTTCTTTTTATAAAATGTCCTTTGCACAGCTTCGACTGACGTCAGGATGTGTCCACCGCTGACAGATATTCAGGGCGCCACTTATAAGAGATGCTAAGGACTTGGACGGCTTTTTCAAAGGTTCGTGGCAACCGGCGCAAACGAACATCCATGTGCGGTTGCGCCTCTCGGGTACATCCTTGTACCCGAGTTGCCTCAGTATTTACAAGTCCTAAGCATCTCTAATTCGTTTTGCATTCATATCTGTCAGAGGTGAACATCATCCAAGACGGTTGTCGAACTTTGCAAAGACATTTTTAATCCAAAAAAGAAAAAATCACAAAAGAGACTCCATGTTCTGCGACAGTCTCTCCCTAGCATGCTGCTTACTGCCCGTCCTGCTGCTTTGCGTCAGCCATGTGCCAAAGGGACACTCCTTGTGGCAAAAGGAACGTCTCTGCAACCAAACTACCATATTTAGTGTGTTTACAAAGATGTCCGGCAATGATAAAATAATCTTTAGATTAAAGAAGGGATATGTATCATGGAAGAGATTAAGGTACAAAATCAGATGGACGAGATGTTTGAGGAACCGAGCGGTGAAGATATGCTCCTTGCTCAGATTGATGCATTTCGAGATAAGGCAAAACAATTACAGACTTTGATTAGTGCGAAAGAGCGTAAGGTCAAAGAATTAGAGGCAATGGTGCGCGCAAAAGAAGAGCGCAACAGCCAGTTGCAGGAAGAACTTGCGAAGAAGCAGGCAGAAGCGGATGGCATTGCAGCAGATGTGGAGACACAGGTAGACCGTATGATGCAGACATTGCGTGGCAGTGTGGATGATTTGGAAGAACGTATTCAGCAGCAAGTGGCAGATAACCAGGAAAAGGCAGCTGTGCAGACACAGGCAGTGAAAGATACTTTAGAAGATATGACGTCTGGTCTGGATGCAATTAAGGGTGAGTTATCAGAAAAAGTACATTCTGAGAATGTTTTGCAATACCGCAATATTCAGGATCTTTTAAAAGAGTTGGATAATCGTGAAGAAGCAGCCAAAAAGAGTGAGGAAGAATTTTCCGTAGTGAAGAAACGCATCACAATGGTGACGGTTGTTTCTGTGATTAATGTGATTGCAGTGGTGACACTTATTCTTGCAACATTTGGCATTATTTAATATCATACATAGTATCAATAGACAGAGTAGGGCTTCTTTTTAGGAGCCCTTTTTGAAACGAAAAGAAAGGATATGGAGCATGCAGGAAAAGACAGTTTGGGTTGTGGGACATAAGAATCCGGATACCGATTCCATATGTGCAGCCATTGCTTATGCATATCTTAAAAATGCAACAGAAGAAGGAACGGTTTTTGTACCAAAGAGAGCCGGAAATATCAATAATGAAACACGTTATGTGTTGCAACGCTTTGACGTGAAGGAACCGGAGATGATTTCCTATGTGGGAGCGCAGATTAAAGATATTGACTATCGTCATACGGATGGCGTGAGTGGTCATTATTCTTTGAAAAAAGCATGGGAATTGATGCGCAAATTGGATGTTGTAACGCTTCCGGTTGTGGATGTAAACAAACGACTAGAAGGGGTGATTGTCAATGGAGATATTGCCTATTCGTATATGGATATCTTGGATAACCGTATTTTAGGGCAAGCCAAGACCCAGTATCGCAATATCATTGAGACGATTCAGGGAACGATGGTGACAGGTAATTATCATGCCCATTTTACAAAAGGAAAAGTTGTGGTTGCTTCTGGTAACCGCGAGACATTGCGCGAAGAAGTGGAAGACGACGATCTTGTGATTACAGGCAATATTAAGGAAAGACAGCTGATTGCCATTGAACAGAATGCCAGCTGCGTGATTGTTTGTGGAAAGACAAAGGTAGATCCGGAAGTGGTAGAAGAGGCAAAGAAAAAAGAATGCGTTTTGATTACTACGAATTATGACAGTTTTACAACAGCGCGTTTGATTCATCAGAGTATGCCAATTCGTCATTTTATGACAAAAGAAAATATTATTACATTTGAACCAGATGACTACGTGGATGATGTAAAAGAAACGATGTCCAAAATTCGTCATCGAGATTTCCCGATTCTGGATGAACAGCGTCGGCTTGTGGGAATGATGTCACGCCGTCATTTGCTGAATATGAAGAAAAAACAGCTGATTCTTGTGGATCACAATGAAAAAACACAGGCTGTAGATGGAATTGATCAGGCAGATATTTTGGAAATTATTGATCACCATCGTCTGGGTAGTCTGGAAACAATCACACCGATTTTCTTCCGTAACCAACCACTGGGATGTACGGCAACCATTATTTATCAGATGTATGAAGAAAAGGGAATCGAAATCAATGAACAGATTGCTGGTCTTTTGTGTGCGGCAATTATTTCCGATACGTTAATGTTCCGCTCTCCAACTTGTACAGCAGTAGATAAAGCTGTAGCAGAGAAGTTAGCAGCTATTGCGGGAGTCTGGGTGGACGATTTGGCAACAGCTATGTTTGAGGCTGGGTCGAATTTTAAAGAAAAGACGACAGAAGAGATCTTCTATCAGGATTTCAAGGTTTTTGTATCGGATGATACGACCTTTGGTGTAGCACAGGTGAGTGCAGTTAGCCGCAAGCAGCTAAATTCCATCAAGCCGGAATTGCAGACGTATATGGAAAAGGTATTGGCAGAAAAAGGCTTAAAAATGGTTTTTGTTATGCTTACAGATATCTTTAAGGAAGAAACAGAGCTTATTTATGCCGGAGGTATGGCAAAAGGTGTGGTGGAACAGGCGTTCCATGTGACAGAAACAGACGGAGGATTTATGCTTTCAAATGTTGTGTCACGTAAAAAACAATTGATTCCACCGATGATGCAGGCAATGCAGGCATAAAGTCTAGAAATATGAAAGAGGAGAACAAGAATGGCAAAACAGAGTTGGAAACCGGGAAATATGGTGTATCCGTTGCCAGCCGTTATGGTGTCAGTGCGAGATCAAAAAGGTCAGGATAATATTATTACCGTTGCATGGACAGGTACGATTTGCACGAATCCACCAATGGCATACATATCCGTGCGACCGGAACGTTATTCTTACCAGATGTTGAAAGAATCAAAGGAATTTGTGATCAATCTGACGACAAAGGATTTGGCATGGGCGACAGATTATTGTGGCGTGACATCAGGAAAAGATGTAGATAAATTTGCGAAATGCCACCTCACAAAAGAAGAAGCAGATGAAGTAAATGTGGCTATGATTGCAGAAAGTCCGGTAAATATAGAATGCAAGGTGCGTGATATCCGGGAACTGGGATCACATCACATGTTCTTAGCAGATGTTGTTGCGGTACATGCAGATGAAGCTTATATGGATGAGACAGGCAGATTTTGTCTGGATCAGGCAGAACCAATCGCCTATTCCCATGGCACTTATTATAGCCTGGGAGAAAAGTTAGGAACCTTTGGATATTCCATCAAGAAAAAATAGTGTGTCATAAGGGCGTTCCCGCTATTGCAGGGAGCGTTCTTTTTTTTTTAAAACAAACACCAAGCGCAAACAAGGTAGCCACAGAAACGCACGAAAAAATTGGAGTACGATTCGTCGTGTCTCCTGAAGACAGTGCTTTTTTAAGAACTGTCTTTGCACAGCTTCGACTGCCGCCAGAATGTGTCCGCCTGTGGCAGATATGCAGGACAAGCCTCATAAGAGATTCTAGGGACTCGCCTTTTGGCATACATTTTATTGGTGGCAACCGGCGTAAACGAACATCCATGTGCGGTTACGCCTCTCGGGCACGTCCATGTGCCCTCGTTGCCGGTTGCGAAGCGAGTCCCAAGAATCTCTAATTTGTCTTGTATTTATATCTGCTCGCAGGCGAACATCATTCCAGGCGGTTGTCTAACTTTGCAAAGATTGTTTTGTTATAAAAAAGCACTGCCTTCATCGAGACACAGAATCTTACGACTTTTTTCGTGTGTTTCTGTGGCAGCCTTGTGGGCGTGTAGATTTACCTGCAAATAAAAAAGGCGCCCCTGCAATAGCGGGAACGCCCTTATAATGCTACTGGATGAGTGTGTCCATCAGACTCATATAAACGTCTTCGTGTCGTACTTTCCAGTTGGTGCAAATGGTTTCAGCCTGTTCGCTGGTGGAGGCATGCAAAGATAAATCCAGCATGGTGTGTCCATTTTGCGTAAATTTGCAATGGACGATGTAACCGCCGCCCGTTGCAACATCATAGTTGGCTGTTAACGCATTTTCATTTTTGATTTCAAACTTGTGATGTGTCAGATATTCTACCATATCAGCTTCAATAGCGGAACTGACTTTATCACGCATGAGAGATAACGTTTGCATCCCTTCATCGGTGAGAGCATACATCGTATTATTGTGCGACTGGTTAACAGTCACAAGGTGTGCTTCTTCTAAGTCGCTGATTACCTGTTGAATGGTAAAATAGTCGGTATATTCTTTATCCAGATAAAACTGAACAATCTGTGCATTGCTCAATGGAAAATCCACCTTAGAGAGAAGAAGCAGCACTGAAATTTTGTAGATCATATTAGGCTCGGCCATAAAATTCTCCTTTCTTTTTGTAAAGCCACGGGGACACTCCATGTGGCAAAAGGGACACTCCATATGGCAAAAGGAACGTCCCTGTAGCAATAATTAAATGTGATCTTTGACGGCTTGTGATACAACTTGTGCAACACGAGGGTCAAATGCTTCTGGTAAGATAAAGTCTTCGCTTAACTGTTCGCTGTCGACGAGATTTGCAAGTGCATTTGCAGCAGCGAGTTTCATTTCTTCGGTAATTTGTGTGGCACGTCCTTCTAACGCACCCTTAAAGATACCAGGGAAAGCAATGACATTGTTTACCTGATTCGGGAAGTCACTGCGTCCGGTACCAACAACTTTTGCTCCGGCAGCTTTTGCGACATCCGGCATGATTTCCGGTGTAGGATTTGCCATTGCAAAAATGATGGCATCACGATTCATAGAAGAAACCATTTCAGCAGAAACGATATTAGGAGCGGATACACCAACAAAGATATCGGCGCCAACCAAAGCATCTGCTAAGGAACCGGTACGATTTTCTAAATTGGTCACTTCGGTCATTTGCTTTTGCATCCAGTTTAATCCCGGATAATCTTTACCGATGATACCTTCGCGGTCGCACATCATGACATGCTTGAAGCCATAGCGGAGCAGTAATTTTGTAATGGCAATTCCGGCAGAACCGGCACCATTGACAACAACGCGACAATCTTCTTTTTCTTTGCCTACAACTTTAAGACCATTGATAATACCTGCGAGAACGACAATGGCAGTTCCATGCTGGTCATCGTGAAAAACAGGAATCGGTAATTCCTTCTTTAAACGTTCCTCAATTTCGAAGCATCTTGGAGCGGAAATATCCTCTAAATTGATGCCGCCAAAGGTAGGGGCTATCGCTTTGACAGCGGCTATGATTTCGTCTGTATCCTGTGTTGATAAACAGATAGGAAAAGCATTGACACCACCAAATTCTTTGAAGAGGACACATTTACCCTCCATAACAGGCATGGCAGCTTCTGGTCCAATATTGCCAAGACCAAGAACGGCACTTCCGTCAGAAACAACAGCAACGGTATTTGCCTTAAGTGTGTATGTGTATGCAGCGTCTTTATCTTCAGCGATGATACGACAAGGTGCAGCTACACCTGGTGTATATGCGATGGAAAGATCCTCACGGCTCTTTATGGGTGCTTTGGCGCATGTTTCGATTTTTCCATTCCATTGTTTGTGTAAAAAAATGGCTTTTTCATCAATACTCATGATTTTGTCCTGTCCTTCCTTTGTGTTTATAATCCAATTGTTTCCTTATTATAGCATATTCATATGAAATCTAAAATAGGGTATTCCCAATTTAAAGCAAATAAGATATACTATAGACAATCGTGATGATCTAGGTCATTTCAGACAAGGTTACCCAATTAGAATGAATAAAATAATGTTAGTGATAAATAGGACAAGGAGTAGGGCATGAGAGAAAAATACGAGAGCTTATCTGCTGCTGTATTACGTGAACTTGCAAAATCAAGAGGTATCAAGGGAATTTCTTCGATGAAAAAAAGCCAGTTGGTAGAAGCAATGCTTGCACAGGATGAAGCAGAAGCAACAGAGACTAAAGTGGAAGAGGCTATGAAAAAAGAAGAACATACGGCGGAACGGACACCTGCGGCACATCGCAATCGCCCAGCTTCGGAAGGAAGAAGAGAACATCGCCCAAGTAATGAGCATCATGACAATACACGTGCAGAAAGAACAGAAAGTACAGCGGATTCTTCCCATGCAGAAGAACCAAAAAGATGCGAAGGCATTCTGGAAGTCATGCAGGATGGATTTGGTTTTATTCGTAGTGACAATTATTTGCCGGGAGATCATGACGTATATGTAGCTCCTGCGCAGATTCGCAGACTGAATCTGAAAACCGGTGATATCCTTGTAGGGAAAACAAAACGTAACAATCCGACCGATAAATTTGGCGCATTGATGCAATTAGATACAGTGAATGGTTTTGCGGTAGAAGAGGCAGCAAAACGCAAGAATTTTGAAGATCTGACACCGATTTTCCCAAATCAGCGTATCCGCTTAGAACAGCCGGGATCTTCTGTTGCTATGCGTATTGTAGACTTGGTTTCTCCAATTGGTAAGGGGCAGCGTGGTATGATTGTTTCCCAGCCAAAAGCCGGAAAGACGACACTTTTAAAAGAAATTGCAAAATCGGTGACCACCTCATATCCTAATATGCATCTGATCATTCTGTTGATTGATGAACGTCCGGAGGAAGTCACAGATATTCGTGAAGCGATTCAGGGAGATAATGTGGAAGTGATTTATTCTACGTTTGATGAGTTGCCGGAACATCACAAGCGTGTTTCAGAGATGGTTATGGAGCGTGCAAAGAGACTGGTTGAGCATAAGAAAGATGTAATGATTCTTATGGATAGTATTACTCGTCTGGCAAGAGCGTATAACCTTACGGTTCCGCCAAGTGGTCGTACATTGTCCGGTGGTCTGGATCCTGCAGCACTGCATATGCCAAAGAAATTCTTTGGTGCAGCCAGAAATATGCGTGAGGGCGGAAGCCTTACCATTCTTGCAACAGCACTTGTAGATACAGGAAGCAAGATGGATGATGTTGTATTTGAGGAATTTAAGGGAACCGGTAACATGGAAGTGATTCTGGATCGTAAGCTTTCAGAAAAAAGAGTATTCCCAGCCATTGATATTGCTAAATCAGGCACTCGTCGGGATGATCTGCTTTTGAACAAAGAAGAACAGGAAGCAATGGAAATCATGCGTCGTGGTATGAATGGCATGCGTAAAGATGAAGCAGTAGAAAGTATTTTGAATATGTTTGCGCACACACGCAATAATAAAGAATATATTGCGAAGGTACTGCGCAGCCGTATGTTTTAATACTTTCGAATTAAGGCTCAAATTAAGTTGAAATATTTTGCTATAACTATTGCATTCTGGGGATGGCTATGCTACAATAATGAAGCTGTTTATCGGGATGTAAATAGTATCGTGTATGTCCTTTTCGGACATAAAACATGCAATACAATAGATTATGTTTTTAGAGAGGTGTAAGTAATGAGACAAGGTATTCATCCAGATTATTATCAGGCTACTGTAACATGTAACTGCGGTAACACATTTGTAACAGGATCTACAAAGGAAGATATCCACGTAGAAATTTGTTCTAAGTGTCATCCTTTCTACACAGGACAGCAGAAGGCTACAAAGGCTCGTGGACGTATTGACAAGTTCAACAAGAAGTACGGTATTGAGCAGTAAGACACAGTCGATTACAGGGGTCAGATCTTTTTGGGGTCTGACCCTATTTTTTACTGTCATGTATTTGTTTATAATATTGTTATGATATAGAGGTTAATGACTATGAAGTTTTCCGGTATTGGTGGTCAGGCGGTCATGGAAGGTGTCATGATGCGCAACGGAAAAGATTATGCGATTGCGGTTCGTCTCAATGACGGATCCATTCATGTGGATAAAAAAAAGACAAAAGGACAGGATGGTATCTGGTACCGTATTCCGATTATTCGTGGCATTTGTAATTTTATCAGTTCTTTTGTGATTGGAATGTCGACACTTATGGATTCTGCAGCATATTTTGAAGAGGAAAATCCAAAAAATCTGACCGAAGAAGAAAAGAAAAAAAAGGAAAAACGTGACAAGGTAGAAATGACAGGAACCGTCATTTTTTCTGTGGTGCTCGCGCTTGTGATTTTTTTACTGATACCATATTATTTTTCACGTATTGTCGGACGATGGGTGGATTCCAAAACGCTGATGGCTTTTCTGGAAGGAGTCTTGCGTATTGTCATTTTTGTTATTTATATTAAGGCGATTTCTTGTATGGAAGATATTCGACGCGTCTTTATGTATCATGGGGCAGAGCACAAATGTATCAATTGTATTGAGCATGGTCTGCCGCTTACGGTAGAAAATGTACGAAAAAGTTCGCGTCAGCACAAACGCTGTGGAACGAGTTTTCTCTTGTTTGTGCTAGTTATTAGTATGGTTGTATTTATGTTTATTCGATTTGATGCGGCATGGATGCAGCTGTTATGCAGATTACTGTTGGTTCCGTTGATTGCAGGTGTTTCTTATGAATTTATTCGACTTGCAGGGCGAAGTGAGAACGCAGTGGTACAGATTTTTAGCAAGCCGGGGTTGTGGCTGCAGAAGTTGACAACGAGTGAACCGGATGATGCCATGATTGAAGTGGGCATGGCATCGGTGGAAGCCGTTTTTGATTGGAAGACATTCCAGGAAGAAAATAAGGAGTGCTTTCATGAAGTATAGAGAGTTGTTACAGGAAGGTGCAGAACAACTGAAAAAAGCGGCAATTACTGATGCAGACGTGGATGCAGCTTATTTGTTAGAGTATGTCTGTGGGATAGACCGGACGCATTATCTGTTATGCATGACAGAGACGGTTCCACCACAGATGGCAGCACGCTATGAGGAAGCAATAGCATTGCGGGCAACACACCAGCCGCTGCAGTACATTACCGGCGAACAGGAATTTATGGGGTTACCGTTTCAGGTAAGCCCGGAGGTGTTGATTCCACGACAGGATACGGAGACGCTTGTGGAACAGACACAACGTGTATTAAAAGACAATGATCGTATTCTTGATATGTGTACGGGGAGTGGCTGTATTTTGATTAGTCTTCTCCATGAAAATAAGACATGTCAGGGCATGGGCGTAGATATTGCAGAAACATCCATTGCTTTGGCGCGTGAAAATGCCAAAAAAAATGATGTCCAGGCAGAATGGCTCGTAAGCGACTTGTTTTCGGAGGTTCATGGAGTGTTTGATGTGATGGTATCGAACCCTCCTTATATTGCGACAGCGGTGCTGCAGGAGCTGATGCCGGAGGTGATCGAGCATGAACCAAAACGTGCGTTGGATGGACATGAAGATGGCTTATATTTTTACCGTCAGATTATTGCAGAGGCACCGAAGTATTTAAAACCGGGCGGATGGATTTTATTTGAAATTGGTTATGATCAGGGCGAAAGTGTGCCGGCACTTTTGACAGAAGCCGGTTTTACGGAGATTATCGTTATAAAAGATTATAACGGAAATGATCGCGTGGTACGCGCCAGACTGCATGACTTGTAGCGCTCATTTTTTGATAAGAAAATGTCAGTCGCAGTAGGATGATGGCGATGTAAAAGCGATAGATGTAAATGAGATAGATGAATTAAGATAAAGGAGAAAAGCATATGTTTGATAAATTAGATGACCTCATTCTTCGATATGAGGAAGTGATGAACCTGCTGAGTGAACCGGATGTGGCAAACGATACCAATCGTTTCCGTGATCTTATGAAGGAGCAGGCAAATCTTGCACCGATTGTTGAGGCGTATAAAGAATATAAAGCATGCAAAGAAACCGTGGAAGATTCTTTGGCTATGCTGGAAGAAGAATCCGATGAAGATATGCGTGATATGCTGAAAGAAGAACTTTCTACGGCAAGAAAGCGTATTGAGGAATTAGAGACACAGTTAAAAATCCTGTTATTGCCAAAAGACCCGAATGATGATAAGAACGTTATCGTGGAAATTCGTGCAGGCGCAGGTGGAGAAGAAGCAGCACTTTTTGCAGCAGAGATGTATCGACTTTACGTTCACTATGTGGAAAGCCGTGGCTGGAAAGTAGAGCTGATGGAAGCGGACGAGACGGGTATTGGCGGTATGAAATCTGTGAACTTTATGGTGAAGGGTGATGGCGCTTATTCTGTATTAAAGTATGAATCTGGTGTGCATCGTGTACAGCGTGTTCCAGAGACAGAATCACAGGGACGTATTCAGACATCCACCTGTTCTGTAGCAGTTATGCCGGAGGCTGAGGAAGTCGACATCCAGATTGATGAAAAAGACATTCGAATTGACGTTATGAGAGCGTCAGGTAATGGTGGTCAGTGCGTTAATACAACGGACTCTGCGGTACGTTTGACACACTATCCAACCGGTATTGTCATTTATTCACAGACAGAAAAATCACAGTTGCAGAATAAGGCAAAAGCATTTGCTCTTTTACGTACCAAGTTATATGATTTAGAATTGCAAAAGAAGCAGGATGCGGAAGCGGAAGAGAGACGAAGCCAGATTGGTACGGGAGATCGTTCCGAAAAGATTCGTACGTACAACTTCCCGCAAGGGCGTGTGACAGACCATAGAATTAATCTGACACTGTACAAGCTGGATAAGATTATGAATGGTGATATTCAGGAAATCATTGATGCGTGCATTGCAGCCGACCAGGCGAAGAAGTTAGCAAAAATGAACGATAATGAAGCATAAAGACAAAAGCGTAGGTGAAGCCTGCGCTTTTTCTTAAATATTTCTTAAATTCCAAGGTTTTGGTACACCCATTTCATGAAATTGTGTATAATAAAGTTGACATACTCACAGGTACATAGGAAGGAGCGCAGCGATATGTGGAATAACAAAGTATTAAAACAAAAAGCAAAAGAACGAATGAAAGTAAATTACTGGAAAATGGTTTTGGTAGGATTGTTACTTGCCTTACTTTCCGGAGGAGCTGCTTCAGAATCAGGTGCTAGAAATTCTGTGCAGAACACAACAAGCGACATTACAAACGAATCACAGTATTATGATGAGGATGCATTCTTTTCCGGAGGATATGATATTGATCCGGATATGATGGTGGATTCCCTTGGCTTCTGGGGCCTTTTTGGCGGAATGATGCTTGGGGTGGTTGTAGTTGCCGTTGTCATTGGCATCTGCCTTGTTATTTTTGTGTTTAATCCACTGGAAATCGGAGCCCGTCGTTTCTTCTATCGTAATATAAATGAGAAGGCTGAATTAAAAGAAGTGGGATTTGGTTTTGACCGTAATTATCTGGGAAGTGTAAAAACCATGTTCCTGCGCGATTTATATACGGTTTTATGGACGCTGTTATTTATCATTCCGGGAATTGTAAAAAGCTATGAATATCGCATGATACCATATCTTTTGGCAGAAAATCCGGAGATGAGTACAGATGAGGCCTTTGCCATCAGTAAGCGTATGATGTATGGAAATAAAGCAGCTGCATTCTGGTTTGATCTTACCTTTATTGGATGGAGAATTTTAGGCGCAATTACCTTTGGTATCGTCAATATTTTCTGGGTAAATCCATACTACAATCAGTCAGATGCAATGCTTTATGATGCCATTAAGTTTGATGATAATAATCGTCAGTCAGCAAATTGGCAGGCAGACAATGATAGCAATACATCATTTTAGAGGATATAAGAAATGTCATTACAGTTTGTGATTGGAAATGCCGGCAGCGGCAAATCCACGTATCTGTATCAACGTGTGATTGAGGAAGCTATTGCACATCCACAGAAAAACTATCTGGTGATTGTTCCGGAACAGTTTACCATGCACACGCAGGAACAGCTGGTTGCAATGCATCCTAAACATGCCATTATGAATATTGATGTGCTTAGCTTTGACCGTATGGCATACCGTATTTTTGATGAGTTGGGAACAGATACCTTAGAAGTCTTAGAAGAGACAGGAAAAAATTTATTACTGCGAAAAGTTGCACAAGAGCAGGAAACAAAGTTGCATGCTCTTGGCAAAAACATGAAACGACCTGGGTATATTGCCCAGGTCAAGTCTTTAATATCGGAATTTGCGCAGTATAATATCACGCCGGATCAATTAGAAGAAATTATGAGTCGCCCGGAGCTGAGTGAAAGTCTGCGATACAAAGGGGCAGATCTTGTGACGATGTACCGTGCATTTCAGGAAAAAATTGCGGGAACTTATATTACCACAGAACAGATTTTGCAAAAGTTTTTGGCAGTTTCCGGAGATTCAAAGATTCTACGTGGAGCAACCATTGTTTTTGATGGATTTACCGGATTTACACCGATCCAGAATCAGGTCATTGAAGAATTGCTCCGTCTTGCAGAAACGATTCTTGTAACAATCACCTGTGATATCCGGGAAACGTTTTTTGGCAGGATTGAGGAACAGGAATTATTTGCAATTAGTAAGAAGACAATGGCAAAACTGGTGGATATGACAAAACGCAGTGGTGTGACGCTGGAAGATCCGATTTTACTTGGGACGCAGGAAAAGAAGCGGTTTGTTGCAGGGGGCTTTTTAGAACATCTGGAACAAAATCTGTTCCGCGTGGGGACAAGCGTTTATAAAAAACAGAAAGCATCTGATGCCATTCGTATAGTCAGCCTGAAAAATCCTAGACAGGAACTTCTATACGCAGCAAGTGAGATCACAAAGGCTGTGCGAACAGAGGGCAGACGCTATAGTGATTTTGCGATTGTATGTGCAAATCTGGATACGTATCGTTACAGTGTACCGGCGGTCATGGAACAGTACCATGTGCCGTATTTTTTAGATGTAAAGTCAGAGATTGTTTTTCAGCCAATGATTGAGTTTATCTATGGGCTTTTGATGGTGTTTGAAGAAGATTTCTCTTATGAAAGTGTGATGCGCTTGCTGCGTACAGGTATGAGTGACCTGTTGACCGAAGAAATTGATCAGCTTGAAAATTATATTCTCGCATCCGGCATACGTGGACATCGGAAATATGAGGAGCCGTTTGTCATTTCTACGCAAGGCTATACACCGGAGATGCTGGTGGAGTTAAATGAGATCCGTATGCGTCTGGTTGTGCCGTTGCAGCAATTTGCAGCTACTGTTTTACAGCGGACACAAGCACAGAATGAACGAAAAAGGCAGAGCAAGTGGCTGACAAAGACAAGAAAAGTTTCCGTGGAAGCACTTTCTTATGGAATATACGAATATCTTACGCATCATCATATACAGGAGCGGCTGGAGGAAAAAGCAGCTTTTTATGAGGAGGTAGCAGATGCTGTAAAAAGTGGTGAATATCGCCAGATTTATGGCGCCTGTATGGATTTGCTGGATAAGGTTGTCTGTATGTTAGGCACGGAAGAAATGACAGTTACAGAATATCGGGAGATTCTGGCGTCCGGATTTGAATCCATTGCAGTTGGTATGATTCCACCGGCAAAAGATTGCGTCGTGATTGGTGATATGGAAAGAACAAGACTTTCGGATATACGCACGATGTATTTGATTGGTGCAAATGATGGCGCTATTCCAAAGGCACTCGGCAATGGCGGTATTTTGTCACAATTAGACAGGGAAAAACTAATGGAACTTGATGTTGAGGTGGCACCATCCGACAGACAGAAAGCTTTTATGCAGCGTTTTTATCTGTATTTTGTAATGACAAAACCGGCAAGAGAACTGATTGTGACCTATACGCGTGTAGATGGCGAGAGTAAAGCAATACGCAGATCATATCTGATACAGACATTGCTACGCATGTTTCCGGAATTGTCTGTGACGGAACTGGAAGAGTTACCGGCACAAAATCGTATTTTGACGGAAGAAACAGCGCAGGATTATTATGTGGATCTGCTGCGTCAGTATGTAGAAGAACAAAAAGTGGAGGATGCATTTTTGGCATGTCTTGCGTGGGAAGAAAAAAGAGATGCCAAAGCTTTTGCACAGCTGCGCGATGCAGCGTTTTACGAGCATAAAGAAGAAAAATTATCGAAAGCAGCATTGGATGTGGTTTATGGTACGGCAATCACCGAGAGTGTGAGCCGGCTGGAACAATATGCAAGATGTGCGTATGCGTATTTTCTGCGTTATGGTCTGGGACTTATGCCACGCGCGGAGCATGCCTTTGAAGTGGTGGATATGGGAAATCTCTATCATGAAGCGTTAGAAGCATATGCAAAACGTCTGGAAGCAAGAGAGGATATCAACTGGTATACCGTGGATGAAGAACAGAGCAATGCTATTTTGCGTGAAGCCATTGATGCGACGTATCAGACCATGACGAAAATAGAATTATTGGATGAGGGACGTGACCGCTACATTTTATGGCGTATGGAACGTACCTTGCAGCAGACCGTTCATACTTTATTGGAACAGGTGCGAAAGGGTTCTTTTGTTCCCCACGCCTTTGAAGTGGATTTTCGCGAAGTGGGAGATCTGGATGCACTGCGATATCAGCTGGACGAAATGCATACAATGCGCCTGCGTGGAAAAATTGACCGTGTGGATCTTTATCGGGATGCACAGAAAGTGTATGTTAAGATTGTAGATTATAAATCAGGGGTAAAAGATATTGACTTTTCCAGATTGTATGATGGACTGCAGGTACAGCTGGTACTGTATATGGATGCGATGGAGGAAAGTCTGAAAAAACAGTATCCAAAGCATTCCGTTGAGCCTGGCGCAATGCTTTATTATCACATTGACCGTCCGGTTTTAGATGCCCAGGATATACATAAATTAGGAAAAGAAGAGGCTGTATTAAAAGCACTGCAGATGAAGGGTGTTGTAAATGCAGATATGAATGTGATAGAGGCATTACATCATGGACTAGAAGGATATTCAGATGTCATACCGGTAAATATTACAAAAGACGGTTCTTTGGGAAAAACATCACATGCACTTACAACAGAGGAATTCGCGATTGCTTCTGATTATGTGAGACTTTTGATACAGCAGACGGGAAAACAGATTATAGATGGAGAAATTGCCTGTAAGCCGTATCGCAAAGGGCAGGAAAATGGCTGTTCGTATTGTGAATACCATGGAATCTGTGGATTTGATACAAGAGTGGATGGTTTTTCTTATCGGAAATTATCAGGGAAAATGAACCGCGAGGAAGTATTGTCGCGCATGGAAGAAGATCTGGCAAAAGCGAAGGCAACAGAGAAAAATAAGCACAAAGAAGGAGAATGAGACGGTGCCACAATGGACGACTGACCAACAGAAGGTTATTGATATCAGAGAACAGAATATGCTTGTTTCCGCTGCGGCAGGATCCGGAAAGACGGCAGTATTGGTAGAACGTATCATTCAAAGGGTGCTGGAAGAGAAGCATCCGGTCGAAATCGATCGTATTGTGGTAGTGACGTTTACCAAAGCAGCGGCAGCAGAAATGCGGGAACGTATTCTTGCAGCGATTCAGGATAAACTGGCAGAACAACCGGACAATGCGTATTTGATGCGTCAGGCAACGCTTGTACACAATGCGCAGATTACAACCATTGACAGTTTTTGCAATTATATTGTCCGAAATCATTTTCATGAAATTGATTTAGAGCCGGATTACCGTATTGGAGATGAAGGAGAAATGAAACTCATACGCAAAACGGTGATGGATGCGATGATGCAAAAGCAGTATGAAGATGCAGAGTCAGTTGGAGAAGATGCGTTTTTCTATACTTTTTTAAATGCCTATGCCAAGGGAAATTCAGATCAGGCAGTAACCGATATGATACTACGTCTTTATGATAAAGCCCAGAGTTATCCATGGCCGGCAGAATGGCTGCAATCGGTCGCAGATGCGTATGTGGTTTCTTCGGTAGAAGAATTGAAAAACAGTGTATGGTTTCGGTTTTTGGTTGGCCGTTTACGAGAAGAACTGGAAGAAGCTGTGGCAAAGTCAAAGCAGCTTTTGCAGTGGTGCATGATGCCGGAAGGCCCTTCATTTTATGCAGCTGGCTTAGAGCAGGATATCGTCTTATATGAGGATATTCTGGCATTCTCGGAACCAACTCGTTTTTATGAAGCATTTTGCTCCTTAAAATATGGTGCCATTGGACGAAAACCTAGAAACTTTGATGGGGACGAAGCGTGGATGAATCGCGTGAAAGATGGCCGCGATAGCATCAAAAAAAAGATGGACAAGACAAAGAATGCATACGGTGCGTACACATTGGAAGAGATTGTGACGCAGATGGAACAGGTGCGTCCATTTGTGGAGGAACTGGTGCGCCTGACGCTTTGTTTTACAACGATGTTTGCTGAAAATAAGCGAAGCAGGAATGTTTTAGACTTTAATGATGTGGAACATTTTGCACTGTCTATTTTAAAAGATGAAAAGACAAAACAAGCGACAGCTACCGCCAGAGAATTTCAGGGTTATTTCCAGGAAATCATGATTGATGAGTATCAGGACAGCAATTATATTCAGGAAGAAATTTTAAGCAGTGTTTCCAAAGAGGGACAAGGTACGCACAATATGTTTATGGTGGGAGATGTCAAGCAGAGTATTTATAGCTTCCGACAGGCATGCCCAGAGATTTTTATGGACAAATACGAACGGTTTCATGGAAAGGAAGAGGGAAGTATTGCTATTGATTTACATCAGAATTTCCGAAGCCGCGAAGAAGTCCTATCCTTTACCAATGATGTATTTTACCAGTTGATGCATAAAGACATTGGTAATGTGGAATACGATGATTTGGCAGCACTTTATCCGGGGGCTTCCTATTATCCAAAGGCAGATAACGATACATTCCGGACAGAAATTCTCATTGCCAGCCGGAATCAGGAGGAGATGGAGGAAGCAGGAATCGAAGATAACATTTCCTTTGAAGCAAAGATGATTGCAGATAAAATACATCGTATGCAAGGGCATCAGCTTGTTACTGATAAGAAGACAGGAGAACTCCGTCCGATGCGTTATCGTGATGTTGTTATTTTGCTTCGTAGTCCGGGAGCAATGGCGGAAGATATGATTGCCGTACTCGAGGAAAACGGAATTCCTGCTTTTACAGAAAACAAGACAGGATATTACGATGCGATGGAGGTGCAGACGGTTTTAAATCTTTTGCGTATTATCGATAATCCAAGACAGGATATCCCTTTTGCAGCAGTGCTTCATTCTGCCATGTTTGCATTTTCAAGTGATGAGATTGCAAAAATTCGTATGACGGAAAAAAAGAGCTGTCTGCTAGAGGCGATGGAAGCTTACCGGGATGCGTATCCGATGGAGCAAAAAGTAGGAGATTTTCTGGATTTTTTGGCGGACATGCGTGCACTGGTGGCGGATACACCGATTCATGCATTTATGGAAATGCTTTTGCAAAAGACGGGATATCTGACGTATGTTACAGCTATGCCACGCGGGGAAAGCAGACGTGCGAACTTAGAGAAGTTAATCGATCAGGCTGTTATGTATGAGAATACCAGTTATAAAGGGCTGTTTCAGTTCATAAACTATATTGGACAGTTACAAAAATACGAAGTGAATGAGGGCGAAGCGCAATTAATCAGTGATCATGACGATGCAGTGGCAATTATGAGTATTCATAAGAGCAAGGGGTTGGAATTTCCGATTGTCTTTGTTTCCGGTATGGGGAAACAATTTAATACACAGGATCAAAAAGGACAAATGCTTTTGCATAAAGATATGGGAGTAGGTCTGGATCTGGTGGATTACGATGCCCAGACAAAGACAGTGCCTCTTTATAAACAAGTGGTGGCACGTGCGTTACACAGTGATGCCTGCGGAGAAGAGATGCGTGTCCTTTATGTGGCATTGACAAGGGCAAAGGAAAAGCTGATTTTAACAGCAACGCTGAACAAGGCAGAAGAAACGCTGGAAAAATGGCAGGAAAATCGAGGTGCGCTTACTTTTTCCGAGAGGGAGGAAGCGCAGGGATATCTGGAATGGATCATACGTGCCACGGCGGCAAAACGGGAGCTGTATCCGATTACGGTTGTGAAAGCTGAGGAAGTGATATTAGAAGAGGTTGCCGGGTTGATCGAAAAGCAGCAGAAGAAGGAAGCACTGTCTCTTTTGGCAGGACAGGCCAAAGCATCCTGGGTGGAAGCATTAGACGCACAGATGCAATATGTGTATCCGTATGAACAAAATGGCGTCTACAAGAATAAATACTCCGTATCTGAAATCAAACACCGACAGATGGAAAAAGCATTTGCAGATGATTTCAGCGAGCGCCCGGATTTCTTGCAGGAAAAAGCGGAGCCGATTGTCCCATCCTTTATTACAAAAACAGAGAAGGACGAAGTTTCGCGTGGGGCATTAAGAGGAACTGCAATGCACCGTTTCCTAGAATGTTTTGATTTTTCCAATTATGATAGTGAAAAAAATATGTATGAGCAGTTAGAGGCTATGCGTCAGTCAGGGCGGTTGCGGGAAGAACAGCGGGAACTGTTGCAGATGGATCGCATACACCGCTTTTTAGAGAGCAAACTTGCGAAACGTATGAAGACGGCTGCCAGGAAAAACCAGCTGTATGTGGAAAAACCATTTGTGATGAGTGTAACTCCAAAAGAGTTGTTTTTGGAGGAGAACGACAGCGAAGATACTGTTTTAGTCCAGGGAATCGTAGATGCGTTTTTTGTCGAGGAAGACGGTATTGTGCTTTTAGATTATAAGACAGACCGCGTGAAAGAGGCAGAGGAATTAACGAAGCGCTATCAGGCGCAGCTGCAGCTATATGCCAAGGCCTTACAGCGCACGATGGACTTGCCGGTAAAAGAAATATGGATCTATTCTTTTTATCTTGAGAAAATGATTGCATTGTGAGAGGGAAGTATTTATACTATACTTTGATTGTGATAGGACATAGAAACTGTGTCACAGGAAGAAGAATATGTTAATAGGAGGTTTTTTGAAATGAGCAGTTATGAATACGATGATGCTTGTATTCAGGCATTTCTTGAACAACAGTTGAAATTATTCCCTGAAGAAGTGGCAAATACACCGGAAGAAGCAGAGGCCTTTCTTGAGGACTGTATGGCGATGGTTTGCGATGACAAAGCGGAAGTGATCGAATATTTAGAAGATGAGATGGATATTGTAGGCATGGACGAAGAGGAGATTCTCGAGGCAGAAGAAGTGTTTGCCATTGGCGATGGACGATATCTTGTAGTAGAAGGATAGCGATATGAAACACAATAGGAATAAAATATCGGCATTATTGCTGCTTCTTTGTATGAGCATAGCTCTTTTATGCAGTGGATGTTCTATTGGAAACCGACAGGTTTATTTTGCATCAAAAAGTGGTAGACATACGGTATTTAAGATCGGTGAGATGGCATGTAGCAGAGAAGAGGCAAAAGTCTATCTTGCGAACTACAAGAATCTATATGGAAAGATTTATGATACAGATCTTTGGTCAGGGGATTATGATACCAAGACGATGGAAGAAAGTATCAAGGATGCTGTGCTGAGTCATTTGACAAAAGTGTATTCTTTGAATATGTATGCCAAGACAAAAGAGATTACACTGACAGAGGAAGAATATAGTAAGGTTTCAGATGCCGCTGAGGTGTATTACAAGTCTTTGAATCGTGCGGAACGAAAATATACAGGGGCTTCGAAAAAAGACATTGAAAAAATGTATGAACATTATGCGTTGGCAGAAAAAGTTTACCAGCAATTGATGAGTGGCGTAGACGAAAATGTCAGCGAGGATGAAGCACGTATTATGGAAGCAAATGTTATTTATGTAACAGATGCATCGTTAGCAAAAGACATTGCAACACAGCTGAAAAACGGAGCATCGTTCGACCGCTTAGCAAGCACCTATAGTGAAGCAGATACCATTCATGTGACATTTGGACGAAACACATATGATACTGCAGTAGAAGATGTTGTTTTCCAATTGGATAATGATGAAATTTCGGATATGATCGAAGCAAAAGATGGTTATTATTTCTTTGAGTGTGTGAATAAATACAACGAAGAATTATCAGAGCAGAACAAGGCAACCATCGTTAGCCAACGACAGGAAAACGCAATGGAAGATGTTACCTCTGCCATTGAGACAGAGTATTATTCTGATTTCAACCAGAAACTGTGGGACAAAATCACGATTGATCAGAACGAAAAAATTACGACGAATTCCTTTTTTACGACATTAGATGGTAAAATTGTCTTTTAATTGGATATTTTTAGAATAATGTGTATAATAATGATTGTAACTAATGTAAGAGTTATATAGAGGAAAAGGAGTGTTTGTTATGGCAGATACGAAAAAAGTTGATGTTAAGAAGATGGCAGAAGAAGCAAAAAAGGCCACCGAAACAGTAAAGGTTGCAGCTGGTAAGGCTGCATCATCGGTAAAGGCAACTGCAGAAAAGGCAAAGAAGCAGGCAGAAAACGCAGCTACTGAGACAAAGAAGCAGGCAGAGGTAGTAGCCGAAGAGACAAAGAATGCTACAGAAGCAGCGAAAAAGACAGTCAAAAAAGCTACAACAAAAAAGCCGGCAAAGAAAAAAGTAGAAATGACCCAGTCTGCGGTATTACAGTTTGGCGGAGAAGATTTCAAAATTGATGAAATCATTGCCAATGCGCAGGCAGCATTTAAGGCTGAAAACAAGAGAAAGACAATTACTGACATCAAGGTTTACATCAAGCCGGAAGAAAGAGCAGCATATTATGTAGTGACTTCCGGAGACAGCGAATATGCTGGTAAAATCGACTTATAATTCATACGGACATCTTTGGAATACAGAAGGACTGATACACGAATATCTCGTGCACAGTCCTTTTTTATGTGCTTATGCATTGGTAATGGCTTTTACTCCATTTTCAAAGAAATCGGCAAGTGTTTCGATGTCTTCTTTTTCAATCGGGGAAGTGCTGCTTGTTTTGTGCAAAGCAATAATGCCGTTGATGGTAAAAATCAGAAGAGTGTCGACCATATGATAACGCTCCGGGTGTAAGCCCTGTTCGATGGCTTTATTTTGCATAGCTTGTGACAGTTGTTCACTAAATGCCCGGTTATTGTTGCTAAAGGGTTGAATACTTTCACTTTTACAAATGGAGAGCGCATCATACATTTCCAAAAAGAATAACCGGGGATCATCAAAGAGTTTGGATAGGTAGTGCATATTAGACACCACCGCTTCGATAGCGTCATTGCGCAGTACATCCATCAAATCATAAATATCATGGTAATGTGCATAAAAAGTAGATTTGTTAATTTGTGCTTCTTTTACAATATCGGTAACGGTTATCTTTTCAATCGGTTTTTGGGATGCCATGGTAAGAAAAGCATCTGCAATTGCCTTTTTTGTCTTTTTTATACGAATATCCATAATTGTGCTGCTCCTTTTGGTTTTATATATAGGTTGGCTGGTACCTTGTTTTATCTGCAAATCATAAATACCCAACGAATCCAGGATAAAAAGTTGGCTAACCAACCTTTTTGGAGAGATTTGCTGATTGCTAGGTTCTGTAGCTACCTTTATAATAATAACCATAGGTTGGAAATGCAACTAGTAGTTGGGAAAATGGACAAAAGATATAAAAAGGAGAAGACATGAAGAATGAAGAAATGATGAAAAGTGGATCTGTATGGAAGGCAATTGCCAGCATGGCGATTCCATCTGCAGTCATTATGATTTTGATGATTTTTTACAATATCGCGGATATGTTTTTTATAGCCAGACTGGGAGATAATGCACAGGTTGCAGCAGTATCTGTCGTATCACCTGTATTTTCTATGGTATCTGCCGTTGCCATGATGCTGGGAAACGGAGGCTGTACGATGATTGCGAAAGCTTTTGGCGCAGGGGAAAAAGAGAAAGCAAAGACCTATTCAAGTCTTTGTCTCTGGACAGCTATTGTTTTAGCCATTGTCTTTATTACATTGGTTCTTATATTTGTCAATCCGTTACTAGTGTTTCTTGGCGCAAAAGGCGATGTCTTCACCTATGCAAAAAGATATATGGTACCGATTGTTCTGGGATCGCCGTTTATGATGGTATCTACTTCAGTAGCACTTTTGCTTCGTGCAGAAGGCTCTGTCATGGAAGGCTTTGTCGGAAATTTGATTGGAACAATTGTAAATTTAGTTTTAGACCCGGTTTTTATATTGGGATTTCATATGGGCGTACAGGGAGCAGCTATCGCTTCTGTTTTTGGTAATGTTCTTGCAGTATTTTATTATATCTATGTGATTCGAAAGAAGTCACAGACCATGTCATTTTCACTTGTTTACGCATCGAAGGATGTGCCTGCCATTGGACATATTTTGCTTTTGGGACTGCCAAATGCAATTGCAAGTATTTTATCCGGATTTGCGTCAACATTCAGCAATCAGATTTTGAGCACCTATGGAACCGCTGCACTTGCATCTATGGCAGCAGCAGGCAAGTGTACCATGATTACGACAACACTGGTCATGGCGGTTGGTATGGGATGTCAGGCGCTTATTTCCTATAATTATGGTGCACGCAATATACCGCGATTGAAGGAAGTGGTACGTAAATTATCTATCGTCGTATTTGGAATCAGTATGGTTACGGGAACCTTGTGTATGATTTTTAGAAAAGTGATTATGGCACAGTTTTTAACAACCGATGTCCTGGAATTGGGGCTACATATGGTGACGATACTTCTTTTGACAACACCGATTATTGGTATCGTGTATGTAGTGTCCGGATATTTTCAGGCAATTGACCGCCCGATGGAGTCGTTGATCGTGTCAATTCTGCGCCAGGGATTGGTGCTGATACCGGCGCTATATATCTGTAATCATTTTGCCGGATTAGACGGCGTGGTATGGGCTTATGTCATTGCAGATGTGGTAGCTGCGGTTGTAGCTGCCGTAGTGTATATCGCGCGCGGCAAAGTGGTCGCGGAAATATCACCATTATAAAAAAATAATTTGTCATATTGTGTTGCGAAAGAAATTACATCAGCGTATACTTTTTTCATAAAATAATATCTGGGGGTAAATGACGATGTATCAGGCAAATGAATCACGATATGACACTATGAAGTATCCACGCTGTGGCAACAGTGGTCTGCTGTTGCCGGAGGTTTCGTTGGGTTTCTGGCATAATTTTGGCGATACTGGTGTCTATGACAATATGCGACAAATGGTTTTTACGGCATTTGATCATGGTATCACACATTTTGATCTGGCAAATAATTATGGACCAGCATATGGGAGCGCAGAAGCAAATCTTGGTAAACTATTAAAAGAAAATTTCACGGCATATCGCGATGAACTGATCATCAGCACAAAAGCCGGATATGATATGTGGAAAGGTCCGTATGGTAATTGGGGAAGCCGCAAATATCTTTTGGCCAGTCTGGATCAGAGCTTAGAGAGACTAGGACTGGAATACGTTGATATTTTTTACCACCACCGTATGGATCCAGATACACCATTGGAAGAAACCATGGGTGCGTTGGATCAGGCGGTAAAAAGCGGGAAAGCACTTTATGCAGGCATTTCTAATTATGATGGAAAGACCATGAAGCGTGCCGCAGCAATCCTCAGGGAATTGCATTGTCCGTTTGTGATCAACCAGAACCGGTATTCTATTTTCGACCGTACCATTGAAAAAAATGGATTGAAACAGGCAGCGGTGGAAGAGAAAAAGGGTATCATTGCATTCAGCCCCCTGGCACAGGGAATGCTGACTGACCGGTATCTGCATGGAATTCCAAAGGATAGCCGTATGCTTACGGATGGTCGTTTCCTGAAAAAGGAGCAATTGACGGAAACAAAGCTGCAGCAGATACAGGCATTAAATGCGATTGCAGAACAGCGCGGCGAAAGTCTGGCACAGATGGCACTTAAGTGGGTGTTAAAAGATGATGTTGTGACAAGTGTGCTGATTGGAGCATCGAAGCCGGAACAGATTCTAGATAATATTAAGGTAATAGACAGCGCTGATTTTTCAGAAGAAGAACTACAAAAAATAGATGAAATTGTGAATTTATAGGAAAATAAAAGTTTGTTAGCACTCATTTTGGATGAGTGCTAATTTTATATTGACTTTTGCATTTCGCTGTCTTATTATATTCTCTAGAACGTAACTGGTGGAGACACCAGCGCTATTTTATAGAATAAAGGAGTGACAGAAATGGAAAACAAACGCGGAAGTTTATCAATTACAAGTGAAAATATTTTTCCTGTTATTAAGAAGTGGTTATATTCAGATCATGATATTTTTTACAGAGAGCTGATTTCAAATGGCTGTGACGCCATTACTAAATTGAAGAAGCTGGATATGATGGGAGAATATGAGCTCCCTGCTGACTATAAGGCAAAGATTCAGGTGATTGTCAGCCCGGAAGACAAGACACTTACGTTTATTGACAATGGACTTGGAATGACGGCTGAGGAAGTGGAAGAATACATCAATCAGATTGCTTTTTCCGGTGCTACAGATTTCTTAGAGAAATACAAAGATAAAGCAAGTGAAGAGCAGATCATTGGTCACTTTGGCCTTGGATTTTACTCTGCATTTATGGTTGCGGACGAAGTACATATTGATACATTGTCTTATAAAAAAGATGCAAAGCCAGTACATTGGGAATGTGATGGTGGTACAGAATTTGCTATGGGCGATGGAGATAAGACGGATGTCGGTACCAAAATCACACTGTTTTTGAATGAAGATTGCCTGGAATTTGCCAATGAATACCGCGCAAGAGAAGTGATTGAAAAGTACTGTTCTTTCATGCCAACAGAGATTTATCTTTCTAAGAAGGATGCTCCGGAAGAGTATGAGACGATTGCTGTAGCAGACAAGCGCGATACAGATACCGTTATTGAAGAAATCCATACCGATGCAAAGATGGAAGAACAGGAAAAAGAAGATGGAACAAAAGAAATGGTGGAAGTAGAACCAGCCAAGGATGAGCTTAAGATTGTGAAGCGTCCGGTTCCATTAAATGACATCCATCCACTTTGGACAAAGAATCCAAGTGAATGTACCGATGATGATTACATTGCGTTTTATCGTAAAGTATTTATGGATTACAAAGAGCCATTGTTCTGGATTCATTTGAACATGGATTATCCATTCAACTTGAAAGGTATTTTGTACTTCCCTAAGATTAATACAGAATATGATTCTATTGAAGGAACTATCAAGTTATATAACAATCAGGTATTTATTGCAGATAATATTAAGGAAGTGATTCCGGAATTCTTAATGCTCTTAAAGGGTGTAATCGATTGTCCGGATCTTCCACTGAATGTATCTCGTTCTGCTTTGCAAAATGATGGTTTTGTAACAAAGATTTCTGAGTACATTACAAAGAAAGTGGCAGACAAGCTCATTGGTATGTGCAAGACAGATAAAGAAAGCTATGAGAAATATTGGGATGATATCAGCCCATTTATCAAGTTTGGCTGCTTAAAGGACAACAAGTTCTGTGATAAGATGAATGATTATATCTTATTTAAAGACATTGATGGTAAGTACACAACACTTCCAGAACTTCTTGTGGCAGAAGAAAAGGCAACCGATGAAAATGGTGAGACTGTTGATGTAGAAGAAGTAAAGGATGATGCAGCAGAAGATGGTGATACAGAAGATAAGAGAAAGACTATTTTCTATGTGACAGACATGCAGCAGCAGAGCCAGTACATCAATCTGTTCCGCGAGCAGGGTATGAATGCAGTCATCTTAGACCATACGATTGATAATTCCTTCATCACACAGTTAGAGCAGCGTAATCAGAATTATAAGTTCTTACGTATTGATGCGGATCTGACAGAGAATCTTGTGGAAGAGACTTCTGAAGAAGATCTCAAAGCTGCACAGGATGCACTTTCAGCACTATTTAAGAAAGCCTGCGGTAAGGATAATCTGACAGTCAAAGTTGAAAAATTCAAGAATAAAGATATTTCATCTATGCTTACAGTTTCGGAAGAGAGCAGACGTATGCAGGAAATGATGAAGATGTACAACATGTATGGTATGGATCCATCTATGTTTGGCGGTGATGAAACACTTGTACTTAATGTGGATAATGATCTTGTAAAATATATGTTTGAGCATGCAGATGGTGAAAATGTAGAATTGTTTGCACAGCAATTATACGATCTGGCATGTCTTGCAAATAAGCCACTTGCACCGGAAGCAATGACAGCATTTGTTGCTCGCAGCAATAAAATCATGATGCTTTTAGCACAGGAATAATATAGAATCGCATATGCGTTTTATGAGTCTGTAAAAGTTTACAAAAGACCTCTTATGGTATATTATTAACCGTAAGAGGCTTTTTGTGTATTAGGGGGAAATGGATATGCATTTTGACAAGCAGACGAAAATGGCATCTGATTTTATCATGAACCAATTTCAAAATGGGCTGATGATTTTACATCATGTGCAAGACAATATATATGAGACCAGTTTTTTTAATGATGCATTGGCAAATATGCTTGGATATGAGAAGAAAGAGATGGAACAGCTGCTGGCAGAGAGTGGACTGAATATCGTCTATCAGGCGGATCGTCTGATGGCATATCATGCCATCTGTGACGAACGTGAGGAGACAACATTTGATGCGACATATCGCCTCTTAACAAAGGAACAAAAAGCATTGTGGGTTTTAGCCCAGTATAACGTGACAGAACAAGAGGATGGCGATACGTATGTTTTTGTATCAATGACAAATATCCATATCTATATTGAAGCAAGAAACCGGGTGGGGATGTCGGAGAGCGGATGGGAGGAGATTGTTAATTCCACGCCGACGGGGTTACTTATTTTTTCCATCCAGGATGGAAAGACATCCGTGCTTGCAGTAAATGATCGGATGGTTGATTTTTCCAATGCAATAGGCAAAGAACTGGATGGCAGGAAGCGTAACTGGGAAAAAGAAGAATTGATGCTTCTATTCCAACAGGATCTTTATGTATTTTGTGAGAATAAGGACAAGCATTTACTGGCACAGATGATAGAGGAAAGCAAGATACAGAAAACAGCAAGTTGTACATTTCGCATGCGGGGGTCTGTTGATATTAGAGAAATCTGGGTTTATTGCGCCTGCTGTTCGAAACAGATGGAAGATGGCGGAAGAACGTATTATGTTTCATTTCAGGATGTAACGAAAGATGAAATTCGAAAAAGAGAATTACAGGAAAGTCACAAAATTCTTTTGGATATGAGTATGTATGACCCGCTCACAGGGGTGAAGAGCAGAAATGCATACAATGCATATATTGAGGAATGTAAGAAACACCGAATTTTTGATGTGGGCATGGCATTTGCAGATATCAATGGACTCAAAAATATCAATGATACCATGGGACATTTACAAGGAGATCAGTTGATTGCATCCTTTGCTGAGATTTTAAAGGATGAATTTGACCGGGATTCTGTATTCCGCATCAGTGGAGATGAATTTGTTGTAATCGTTCCGAAAATTGATCGAGATTTATTTTTTGAAAAAATTGGACATGTATCCGATATGGTGCATATGAGAGACGATATGGCGAGCATTGGTTATATCTGGAAAGATAATGTATCGGATATCCGGCGTCGCGCAAACCAGGCGGAACAGCTGATGTATTTAGAGAAAAAGCGTTATTATGAGGAGAGTCGGACACTTGTTTCAAAACATCGTTCAAAGATGCTTGGAACGCTGCTTCAGGATTTGGATGATGGGCGTTATGAGATGTATCTGCAGCCGAAAGCGTATATAGATAATCAGCGTGTGGTGGCTGCGGAAGCACTGGTGCGAAAACGTGGACCACAAGGCGAAATTGTAGCACCATATGAGTTTGTGCCACAGCTCGAAGAACAAAAACTGATTTCTTTTATAGATTTCTTTATGTTGGAGCAAACCTGTGAATGTTTGCAGTATGTTCAAAATCATACGAAACAAGAGTGTTGCGTCTCTGTGAACATGTCGCGTGTAACGTTAGCTGAAAAAGATTTCGCTACGCGCGTTGCAGAAATTTCCAACAAATATCAGTTTGACCATTCGCATCTGGAATTTGAAATCACAGAGTCAAATGAGACAATTGATAATATGCGCATGGAGGAAGATGTAAGAAGCCTGAAAGAAATGGGCTTTTGCGTTTCTTTGGATGATGTGGGGACGGAATATTCTTCCTTCCCGATGCTTACCTTAGAGGGATTGGATACGGTAAAATTAGATCGATCCTTTATCCTTAGAATGAAACAGCCAAAGGTAAACAAGTTGATTAGTTATATCATTGATATGTGTCATGCGATGGGACTGAAGGTAATCGCGGAAGGGGTAGAGACAGATCAGGAACGACTGGCTCTTATGTATAAAAAATGTGATATGTATCAGGGATATTTGTTGTCGAAACCAATACCTGCAAAAGAATTTTATGAGAAATATATAAAAGAATAAAAGAATGGCCGCAAGGATGCTGAGGCTTCATACCTCACGCATGCCTGCGGCTGTTTTTTATTTTTTAAGATTTTTGTGTGCTGTAGAAAGCATAAGTTTAATACGGTTGAGCTGATTTACCTCTGATGCACCCGGATCATAGTCGATGGCAACAATGTTTGCCTTCGGGTATTCGTGACGCAATTCTTTGATCACACCTTTTCCTACAATGTGGTTTGGCAGGCAGGCAAATGGCTGTGCACAGATGATGTTTGGAACATCTTGATGCATCAGCTCTAACATCTCACCTGTTAAGAACCAGCCTTCCCCTGTCTGGTTACCGATGGAAACAATGGATGCTGCATTCTTGGCGGTATCTTCAATATAACAGGTTGGCTCAAAATGCTTACTTTTTGCCAGTTCATCTCTGGCATCTTTTCGCATCCATTCAAAGAAACGGATGAGCATTTTATTCATGCGTGCTGTCTTTTTGGATTCGCCTAAATACTCTGCTTTGTAGACCTGATTGTAGCAGCAGTAGAGCAGGAAATCTGTTAAGTCCGGAACAACAGCTTCGGCGCCTTCTGCTTCAAGTAGTGCGACGACATCATTGTTGGCTGCCGGGTGGTACTTTACAAGAATTTCGCCGACAACACCAACACGTGGTTTCTTTTCATCGGTGATTGGTAACTGGTCAAAATCACGTATGATTTCACGACACATTTGTCTGTATTTGCGATGTGATAAAAAGCCATCCTGTGTTACAAAGGAAATGACACGTTTTTTCCACTTTTCATGCAAAGCATTCGCAGAGCCCGGTTCTACTTCATAAGGTCGCATACGATAGAGACAGCGCATGAAAATATCACCAAATGCAAGGGCATAGAGACCATGCTGGATCAAAGCCGGTGTGATTTTAAAGCCCGGATTCTTTTCGAGTCCGACCATGTTGATGGATATAACCGGCACATCCGGATAACCGGCTTTTGCAAGCGCACGGCGAATAAAAGCAATATAATTTGTTGCACGGCAGCCACCACCGGTCTGTGATATCAGAACAGCTGTCTTAGTCATATCATATTCACCGGAAGCAATAGCAGCCATGATCTGTCCGACAACAATCAAAGATGGATAGCAGGCATCGTTGTTGACATATTTTAGACCAACATCAACGCATTCCCTTGCCGAAATTTTAGGGATGGATAAATGGTAGCCTGCAGCAACAAATGCTGGTTCCAAAAGCTCAAAATGGATCGGTGACATTTGTGGGCAAATAATCGTGTAATCTTTGTGCATCTCTTCGGTAAAGATAATGCGTTCAAAGTTTGCCGGTTTTATGGTGCGCATTTCATGTTTCTTTTCTCTAACGCGGATGGCAGAGAGAAGAGAGCGAATGCGGATGCGGGCAGCTCCCAAGTTATTTACCTCATCAATCTTGAGACAGGTATAGATTTTTCCGGAGCCAGTTAAGATGTCACTGACCATATCCGTTGTTACGGCATCGACACCACAACCAAAGGAGTTGAGCTGGATCATATCCAGGTCATCTCTCGTCTTTACAAAGTTTGCGGCAGCATAGAGTCTGGAATGATACATCCACTGATCCATAACAAGGAGCGGACGCTCTAAGTTGCCTAAATGAGAGACAGAATCTTCTGTTAGGACACAAATACCGTACGAATTGATGAGTTCCGGTATACCATGGTTGATCTCAGGATCCACATGGTATGGACGACCGGCAAGAACAATGCCTCGTCTTCCGGTTTCTTCCATATATTTTAATACCTCTTCACCTTTTTGCATCATCTCAAGGCGTGTCACTTCCTGTTCTTTCCAGGCATCGGTTACTGCTTCGCGTACTTCGGATTCCGGAATATCAAATTCGTCTTTGAAACATTTTACCAGTGTCAGACTTGCTTTTTCTTCACTTCCGAAAGACATGAATGGATTGATAAAGCGTACCTGACCGGAAGTGATTTCGTCGACGTTATTCTTAATGTTTTCAGAATAAGAAGTGACAATCGGGCAGTTGTAATGATTTCCAGCATCCGGGAATTCATTTCTTTCATAGAAGAGTGCCGGATAGAAGATGAAATCGACGTTACCTTCGTCAATCAGCCACTGAATGTGTCCGTGCGTTAGTTTGGCTGGATAGCACTCAGATTCACTTGGAATCGATTCGATACCCATCTCATAAATCTTACGGGAAGAAGATGGTGAAAGAACAACGGAGAATCCAAGCTTTTTAAAGAAGGTAGCCCAGAAGGGGTAGTTCTCATACATATTTAAAACTCTTGGAAGACCGACCGTTCCACGTGTGGCTTCTTCTCTTTTGAGTGGTTCATAAGCAAAAATACGTTTATTTTTATATTCAAATAGATTCGGGATGTTTTCTTTGTTCTTTTCTTTTCCAAGTCCTTTTTCACAACGGTTACCGGTAATATAATTACGATTTCCTGAAAACCGGTTAATGGTAAGCAGACAGTGGTTGGTACATCCCTGGCAGCGTGTCAGCTTGGTAGAATAAGTCAGGTCATTGATCTGGTCAATGGTTAACATGGTGGTTTGATAGCCTTCTTCATGACGCTCTCTGGCAATCAAAGCACAACCAAAAGCACCCATGATACCGGCAATATCCGGTCGGACTGCTTCACAGCCAGAAATACGTTCAAAGCTGCGAAGAACGGCATCATTATAGAACGTACCACCTTGTACGACAACATGTTCTCCGAGTTCTTTTGGATCAGATAATTTGATTACTTTAAACAGTGCATTTTTTATGACAGAATAAGCCAGACCAGCAGAAATATCTGCAACGGTAGCACCTTCTTTTTGAGCCTGTTTTACCTTGGAATTCATAAATACGGTACAACGTGTTCCAAGATCAATTGGATTTTTGGCAAACAGAGCCTCTTTGGCAAAATCAGAAACGCTAAAGTTTAATGATTTTGCAAATGTTTCAATAAAGGAACCGCAGCCGGAAGAACATGCTTCATTCAGCTGTACACTGTCCACCGTCTGGTTCTTGATTTTAATGCATTTCATATCCTGACCGCCGATGTCAAGAATACAGTCTACTTCCGGGTTAAAGAACGCAGCAGCATAGTAATGGGCAACGGTTTCCACTTCGCCTTCATCAAGCATGAGGGCGGATTTTAAAAGTGCTTCACCATAACCGGTTGAGCAGGAGTGTACAATATGTGCATCTTCTGGCAGTTTGCTGTAAATATCTTTAATGGCACCAATAGCAGTAGCCAGTGGACTGCCATTGTTATTGCTGTAAAAGGAGTAGAGCAAGGAACCATCCTCGTCAACTAAGGCAATTTTTGTTGTTGTGGAACCTGCGTCGATACCGAGGTAGCAATTGCCGTGATAGGTGCTGAGATCAGCGGTGCGTACATGGTTGTTGCCATGACGTTTGATAAAGGCATCATATTCTTCTTCCGATGCAAAGAGTGGCTCCATACGGGCTACTTCAAATTCCATATGAATATTGGACGATAACTTTGCCATAATATCTGTGATGGCAAAAGATTTCTCTTCCTTATAATTTAAGGCAGAACCAATGGCTGCAAACAGGTGAGAATTTTCTGGTGTGATGGCATGGTCATCATCTAAATTTAAGGTGCGGATAAATGTGTGTTTTAACTGATCCAGGAAATGAAGAGGTCCGCCAAGAAATGCCACGTGACCACGGATTGGTTTGCCACAGGCAAGACCGGAGATGGTCTGGTTTACAACGGCCTGAAAAATGGAGGCAGATAAGTCTTCTTTCGTAGCACCTTCGTTAATCAGAGGCTGGATGTCTGTCTTGGCAAATACACCACAACGAGCGGCTATCGGATAAATCGCCTTATAGTTTTTTGCATATTCATTTAATCCGGAAGCGTCTGTCTGAATCAGAGAGGCCATCTGGTCGATAAAAGAACCGGTACCACCGGCGCAGATACCATTCATACGCTGCTCCACGTTTCCGTTTTCAAAATAAATAATTTTGGCATCTTCCCCACCAAGCTCAATTGCGACATCTGTCTGTGGTGCGTAGTGCGTCAATGCTGTAGAAACGGCAATAACTTCCTGTACAAAATCGATGTCAAGATGTTTGGCCAAGGTAAGACCGCCAGAACCGGTAATCATAGGAGATACCATAATCTCGCCTGTCGTATCAAAAGCCTTATGTAACAGATTACTCAATGTTTCCTGAATATTGGCAAAATGGCGTTCGTAGTCGGAGAAGATTAAGTGATCCTGCTCGTCGAGAATCGCAATTTTTACCGTGGTAGAACCGATGTCAATTCCTAGTTTGTATAATTTTTGATTCATTACAAAATGTGTCCTTTCTAAATACTTATATGTTAACAGTTTTCGTGAAATCCCATGGATTTCATATGTGTTATTTCCTTATATAAAGAAATAAAAAACAAACAGATCTATTATACGACAGAATTTGCTAAAAAACAAGAAAGCGATTCGTTGACAAAAAGTTATAAGCAACCTATAATTATAATAATTATGCAATAGTGTCGGAAACGATGTTTCTGATAACGATGTAAACGATGAAGGAGATTATTTTATGTTAAATAAATTAGAACGTGCTCTGGGCAAATATGCTATCCCAAATCTGATGCGTTATCTGATAGGTGGCTATGTACTGGGGTATTTTTTGATGTTGGGAAGCCGGATCACAAATGTAAATTTTCTGTCGTATATGACATTGGAACCATATTATATTATCCATAAGTTTCAAATCTGGCGTATCTTCACCTGGATCATGATTCCGGAAACAACGAATCTGTTATTTTTTGCTATTATGCTCATGTTGTATTATCAGTTGGGAACTGCGCTGGAAAATGCATGGGGGACATTTCGCTATAATGCCTACATTCTTGGCGGAATGCTTGCAACATTGATTGGTGCTTTTGTGTTGTACTTTATCTATGGAGCAATTTCCGGTGGTCCGGTTGCAGGTGTTGGCGGATATTTTAGCATGCAATATGTCAATTTGTCTATTTTCCTGGCTTTTGCGGTATGTTTTCCGGATATGGAAGTGTTGTTATACTTTATTATTCCAATTAAGATGAAATGGATGGCAGTCGTTTATGCGGTTATGATCGCCATCAATCTGGTGGGCGCATCCTGGTCAGGTCGTGTGGCTATTATCTGTTCTTTATTGAACTTTTTGATTTTTTATCTGTCTTCGCGCAATTACAGACGTGTGGATCCTCGAGAAATTCACAGGAAGAAAGAATACAAACGTAAAGTTAATGCCGGGACAAGGGCACAGACAGATCGAAACGGAGCACCGATTGCACGTCATAAATGTGCCGTATGTGGCAGAACAGATTTGACAAATCCGGAATTAGAATTCCGTTTTTGCTCGAAGTGCAATGGCAATTATGAATATTGTCAGGATCATTTGTTTACACACAAACACGTGTTATAAAAATAAAAAGTACCGATAGCGGTGCACATATTAAGAATGATAAGTGGAGCATTCCACAGATGGAAAGGAATATATGCATGGAAAATGAAAAGGAAGTAGTATCAAAGAATTTTATTGAGATGGAGATTGAGAAAGATCTGGCAGAAGGCGTGTACGACACGGTATGTACACGTTTCCCACCGGAACCAAATGGTTATTTACATATTGGTCATGCAAAATCTATTTTGCTCAACTATGGATTGGCAAAAAAATACAATGGGGAATTCCATATGCGTTTTGATGATACCAATCCAACAAAGGAACGTGAAGAATTCGTAGAGTCGATCAAAGCAGATATTCAGTGGCTAGGAGCAGATTGGGGCGATCATTTATATTTTGCATCTAATTATTTCGATCAGATGTACGATGCAGCCGTGACTTTGATTAAAAAGGGAAAAGCATACTGCTCTGATTTAAATGCGGAACAGATTCGTGAGTATCGTGGTACGTTGACAGAACCAGGTAAGGAAGACCCGAATGCAGGTCACAGCATAGAAGAAAACTTAAAGATTTTCGAAGATATGAAAGAGGGTAAATACGAGGACGGAACGATGGTTCTTCGTGCCAAAATTGATATGAGTTCACCAAATATCAATATGAGAGACCCGATTTTATATCGTGTAGCGCATATGCATCATCATAATACAGGAGATAAGTGGTGTATTTATCCGATGTATGATTTTGCACATCCAATCGAGGATGCAATCGAAGGGATTACCCATTCTATTTGTACATTAGAGTTTGAAGACCACAGACCATTGTATGATTGGGTTGTTCGTGAAGTTGGATTTGAGCGACCACCACGCCAGATTGAATTTGCCAAGATGTACCTTACAAACGTAGTGACAGGTAAGCGTTACATTAAGCGATTGGTAGAAGAAAATATTGTTGATGGCTGGGATGATCCGCGTCTTGTTTCTATCGCAGCACTTCGACGCAGAGGTTTTACACCGGAATCCATTGCAAAGTTTGTGGAACTTTGTGGTGTGTCTAAGAGTAATTCATCTGTAGATTATGCGATGCTTGAGTATTGTATCCGTGAGGATTTAAAGACAAAGAAGAGCCGTGTAATGGCAGTATTGGATCCAATCAAGGTAGTGATAGATAATTATCCGGAAGGTCAGGTGGAATATCTGGATGTACCAAACAATCTGGAAAATCCAGAACTTGGTATGCGTCAGGTCCCATTTTCAAGAGAAATCTATATTGACCGTGACGACTTTATGGAAGAACCACCGCGTAAGTATTTCCGTATGTTCCCAGGAAATGAAGTGCGCCTGATGAATGCTTATTTTGTAACATGTAATCGTTTTGAAAAAGATGCAGAGGGAAATATTACAGAAATTCATTGTACCTATGATCCGGATTCCAGAGGTGGTAACAGTCCGGACGGAAGAAAAGTAAAAGGAACGATTCATTGGGTATCCTGTGAGACAGCAGTTCCGGCAACAATCCGTCTTTACGAGAATATTGTGGATGAAGAGGCAGGCGTATACAATGAAGATGGCAGTCTGAACCTGAATCCAAATTCACTTACGGTGTTAGAACATTGTTATGTAGAACCATCCATTGCAGATGCAAAAGCGTATGACAGTTTCCAGTTTGTACGTCAGGGATTTTTCTGTGTAGATGCAAAAGATTCATCAGAAGAACATTTGGTGTTTAATCGCATTGTATCTTTGAAGAGTTCTTATAAATTGCCAACAGCATAGATTACTTATGATAAGAGGGTGAGAATCGATGAATTTATTATCAGGATTAGAAAAATTTGGATTGAAAGGTGACGGGGAACTCAATATTTTAAATGATGGAACGGACACTAGGAAACGACAGGAAACCATAACAAAACAGGAACCTGTAGAACTTACGGAAAAGGACTTCCTTTTGGATCGTAAGGTGAAATGTCCGATTTGCGATAAAGAATTTGTGGTTAAGACAGTGAAAAGTTCAAAGATGAAACGATTAGAGCCGGATGCGGATTTACGTCCAAACCACGAATATGTCGACACTTTAAAATATGGTGTATGTGCATGCCCAAGCTGCGGCTATGCGGCTATGCGTCGTAACTTTGACCATTTATCTGCAACGCAGCGCAAGTGGATCAGAGAGCAGATTTCTGCCAATTTTAAGCCGGTAGAAGAGCCAAAGATGGAAACATATACATATGACTATGCAGTTGAAAAGTATAAGCTTGCACTTGTATCTGCTATGGCAAAAAAGGCGAAGCTGAGTGAAAAAGCATATATTTGTCTGAATATTGCATGGCTGCGTCGTGCAGAGATGAAGACGATTCCAAATGACACACCGGCCAATAAGAAAAGACTGGAAAATTGTCAGAAAGAATACGAGGGATTCTATCGTCAGGCATATGATGGTTTTATTAAGGTGACGAGTACAGAAATGCCACCTTACAATGGCATGGATGCAAATACGGTTGATTATATTTTGGCAAATATGGCAGTGCATTATAAGGATTATGATGTGGCATCCAAATTAATCAGTCGTCTCATTACATCTGCAGCGACACCGAGACGTATGAAAGACAAATGTCTCGAATTAAAAGAGCAGGTTGTAGCAGAGTTGAAAGCAAATGTAAATTAGCATAAAACCGGGCAGAACTTTTCTGTCCGGTTTGGAAGTTAAGAGGGGAAATGGAACAACAAATTCGTTTTTACAAAGGGTTAGCAAAACAATATCCAAACGTCGCATCTGCAGCAACAGAAATCATCAATTTACAGGCAATTTTGAATTTACCAAAAGGAACCGAACATTTCATTACAGATGTGCATGGGGAATATTTGCAGTTTCGTCATATTTTAAGAAATGCTTCTGGAGCGATCCGTCGGAAAATTGATGACGTGTTTGGACCGGCACTTCGCATGGAAGAAAAAAAAGAACTTGCAGCGCTGATTTATTATCCAAGAGAAAAGCTGGATCAGGTCGAGGCAAGAGAAAGAGATATCGAGGAATGGTATCAGGTGACAATCCACCGTATGATTCTTTTGTGCCGCAGTGCAGCTTCTAAGTATACAAGATCTAAGGTACGCAAGGCAATGCCACCGGATTTTGCCTATGTCATAGAGGAATTGATGAGCGGTCGCCCAAATGAGGCAGATCAGGAAGCTTACTACAATGAAATCATTCATTCGGTGATAACAACAGGCAGAGCAAGGGAGATGATTGTAGCCTGCGCGGATCTGATCCGTCGCCTTGTCGTAGATCATTTACATGTGGTGGGTGATATCTATGACAGAGGTCCAAGTCCGCATTTGATTATGGAGGCGCTGACCAACCATCATTCAGTGGATATTCAATGGGGCAATCATGATATTTTATGGATGGGAGCAGCAGCAGGAAGCAGACCATGTATTTGTAATGTCATTCGTATTGCGGCGCGTTATGGAAATCTTTCGACGTTGGAAGAGGGATATGGAATTAACTTACTGCCACTTGCCAAATTAGCTATGGAATATTATGGAGATGATCCATGCCTTTGTTTCCGTGAGCAGAGTTCATACCAGCAGTTGGATGTGAAAAAACATTTGACACTCGATACCAGTCTGGAAGAAAAAATGCACAAAGCCATCACCATTATGCAGTTTAAGATAGAAGGGCAGATGATACTGTCGCATCCAGACTTTGGTATGGAAGACCGCCTGCTCTTAGACAAAATTGATAAAGAACAGGGATGTGTGACAATTGATGGTGTTACGTATCCAATGAAAGATAGCAATTTCCCAACCCTGGATCCGGCGAATCCATATGAACTGACGGCGCAGGAGCAGGAAGTGATTGATCAGATTCAGCAATCGTTTATACACTGTGAGAAATTACAACAGCATATTCAGTTTATGTATTCCCATGGTAGTTTGTATAAGGTTTATAATGGAAATTTGCTTTATCATGGTTGTATTCCGTTGACGAAGGAAGGAGACTTTCTTCCGGTACAGATTTTTGGAAAAACCTATAGTGGAAGAGCTTTGTATGATGTTTTAGATACCTATGCCAGAAAGGGCTATTATGCCACCGATAATCGCGAAAAAATTCGTGGTCAGGCAATTCTTTGGTATTTATGGGAGAATCCAAACTCTCCTGTATTTGGGAAAGAAAAAATGGCAACATTTGAGCGGTATTTTGTGGCAGAAAAGGCACTTCATATAGAGCCAAAGAATCCGTATTATCATATGTTGAACGAAGAAAAAATGGCAGATGCTGTTCTAAAGGAATTTGGTTTGTCAGGCGCAGACGCACACATTATCAATGGCCATATTCCGGTGGAGGCAAAGGCTGGAGAATCCCCTGTGAAATGTAATGGGAAGTTACTGATTATTGATGGTGGATTATCTAAAGCTTATCAGCCGAAAACCGGAATCGCAGGATATACGCTGATTTACAATTCGTATGGATTGGTTTTAGCAGCGCACGAGCCGTTTACCTCTGTAGCAAAAGCTGTGGAGCAGGGAAGCGATATTCATTCGGATCGCATCCTTGTGCAGCAGGTGTTGACGAGAAAGCGGGTTGCAGATACGGATATTGGACGGGAATTAAAAGAAAATGTGGCAGATTTGCAAGGCCTTTTGGAGGCATATCGCACAGGTTTGATATCAGAAGTAAGAAGATAAAAATAATAGCGTATCAAAAGGACGTCCCTATGTACGAGTCTCACAAGCATTGCTTTGAGGGAAAATACATAGGACGTCCTTTTATGATTTACGCATCGTATGATTTACTTTGTATTATTTTTCTCTAATTCCTGCATTTTCATGGCACGAACTTTCAGTGGTAAGCCAAAGAGTGTGATAAAGCCTTCAGCATCGTGATGATCGTAGAGATCTCCGGTTGTGAAGCTTGCAAGGGATTCACTGTAGAGTGAGTAAGGAGAGGTGGTGCCAGCTTTGATGATATTGCCTTTATAGAGCTGGAATTTTACTTCACCTGTCACATATTCCTGTGTTGAGGTAACAAATGCCTGGATTGCTTCACGAAGAGGTGTAAACCATTTTCCTTCATAAACGACCTGCGCCAATTTGTTACCCATATCTTTTTTGACTTCCATTGTGGCACGATCAAGTACGAGTTCTTCTAACTGGGCATGCGCTTCCATTAAAATCGTTCCACCTGGCGTTTCATAAACACCGCGGCTCTTCATTCCAACGACACGGTTTTCTACAATATCTACGATACCAATGCCATGTTTTCCACCCAGGCGATTCAATTCACGGATAATATCGGAAACCTTCATTTTTTTGCCATTGACAGAGGTTGGAATACCTTTTTCAAATGTCATGGTAACATATTCGCCCTGATCCGGTGCTTTTTGTGGGGTGACACCAAGAACTAACATGTGGTCGTAATTTGGTTCAAGTGATGGATCTTCCAATTCCAGTCCTTCGTGGCTGATGTGCCATAAGTTACGGTCACGGCTGTAAGACTGGTCTGTCGAAAATGGAAGATCAATGCCATGTGCCTTGCAATAGGCAATTTCGGATTCGCGGGAATCCATCTTCCATTTGTCATCGCGCCAAGGGGCAATGACTTTGATGTCCGGTGCTAATGCTTTGATACCAAGTTCGAAACGAATCTGGTCATTTCCCTTTCCGGTGGCACCATGACAGATAGCAACCGCACCCTCTTTGCGGGCAACTTCAACTAATTTTTTGGCAATGCCCGGACGAGCCATAGAAGTACCAAGCAAATATTTGTTTTCATAGATGGCGCCGGCCTGTACACAAGGCATAATATAATCATCACAGAATTCATCAGTAATATCTTCGATGTATAATTTGGATGCACCGGATAATCTGGCACGTTCATCCAAACCGTCAAGTTCTTCTCCCTGACCGCAATCGATACAACAACATACGACATCGTATCCGTAATTCTCTTTGAGCCATGGAATAATAGCTGTGGTGTCAAGTCCGCCTGAGTAGGCTAATACTACTTTTTCTTTCATTGTGAAATCCTCCTTATGTTTAGGCACAATCGGTGCTTTTTTTCTAAAAGTGATGCGTGATGCGCATCTGGTATAAAGTAAATATACAACATGTTAAAAAACAGTGCAAGTGGAAATTTATACATTTGATAAGAATAAATAAACGAATAAAAAATACAAATATGATTACAACAACGAAAAAACATGATAATAATATGAATAAATATACACAAAAAATTAAAAAAATTGCAATTTCCTCTTTACGAAATAAACATATTGTACTAAGATGAAAAAAATCAATATAACAGAAAAGAGGTCGCGAAATGATAAAAGCTGGAATAATTGGAGCAACTGGCTATGCAGGGGGCGAATTGGTACGTCTCTTATTAGGGCATAAAGAAGTAGAAATTGCATGGTATGGTTCACGTTCCTATGTGGACGAAAAATATGCACATGTATATCGGAATATGTTTAAACTGGTGGACGCGACATGTCTTGATGATCACTTGCAGGAATTAGCAAGCCAGGTGGATGTGATTTTTACGGCAACGCCACAGGGATATCTGGCATCTGTTTTAACAGAAGAGATCTTGCGTCAGGTTAAGATTATAGATTTGAGTGCGGATTATCGAATCAAAGATGTTGCGACTTATGAAAAATGGTATGGTATCACGCATAAGAGCCCACAGTTTATTTCGGAAGCGGTCTATGGATTGTGTGAATTGCATCGGGAACAGATGAAGAATGTTCGCCTAGTTGCAAATCCCGGATGTTACACAACCTGCTCTATTTTGACAACATATCCGCTTGTAAAAGAAGGCTATATTGATCATCAGACACTAATTATTGATGCAAAATCGGGAACCTCCGGTGCAGGAAGAGGGGCAAAAATACAAAATCTTTTCTGCGAAGTCAATGAAAATATGAAGGCATATGGCGTAGCAAATCACCGTCATACACCGGAAATTGAGGAACAGTTAGGCTATGCTTGTGGAGAAGATGTGACGATTTCTTTTACACCACACCTTGTACCAATGAACCGCGGCATTTTGGTTACAGCATATGCTTCCTTAAAGAAGGTGTTATATCCGGACGGACATATGGATTATCCGACGGAGGAAATGCTATTTGAAACGTATCATCAGTATTACGATAAAGAGTATTTTATCAGGGTGTTAGAAGCAGGAATGACACCGGAAACAAAATGGGTGGAAGGCTCCAATTTTGTGGATGTCGGTTTGAAAGTAGATAAAAGGACACATCGTGTGATTATGATGGGCGCGCTTGATAATCTTGTCAAAGGTGCGGCAGGCCAGGCAGTACAGAATATGAATCTATTGTTTGGATTTCCGGAACAACAGGGCTTAGAACTTGTCCCGATGTTTCCATAGATTATGAAGATCTGAAAAAAGAGGAGAAAAATTTGGCAGAAATAAGAATACAGACAAAGAAGGACACATTGCCGGAGAACGTTACCCTAAGAACTATGGTGGCGACGGATTTTGAGGAAGTACATGCGTTGTGGATGCAGATTAATGGCTTTGCCATACGCAGCATTGATGATTCGAAGGAAGGCATTTTACGTTTTATCAAAAGGAATCCAACCACAAGTATTGTGGCAGTGGCAGAAGATCATATCATAGGTTCTATTTTATGTGGTCACGATGGCAGGCAAGGTTGTTTTTACCATGTCTGTGTTGCAAAAGAGTATCGTAAGCATGGCATTGGCAAGGCAATGGCGACCGTTTGTATGCGCAGGCTGCAGGAAGAACATATCAATAAGATTTCACTGGTTGCTTTTAAAGACAATGCTTTGGGAAATGCCTTCTGGCATGAAGAAGGATGGACCTTGCGGGAAGACTTAAATGTCTATGACTTTATTTTAAATGAAGAGAACATAACACGATTTAACAAATAAAGGAGTGATACGATGGAAAAGATAAAAGGTGGCGTGACAGCAGCAAAAGGTTTTTTCGCAGCACATACGGCTGCAGGAATAAAGTATCAGGGAAGAGATGATATGGCACTTCTCTATAGCGAGGTGCCGGCGGAAGTAGCAGGGACTTTTACACAAAATGTAGTAAAAGCTGCGCCGGTAAAATGGGATCAGCAGGTGGTAAAGGAAAGCCCTTATGCACAGGCTGTTGTTGTTAATGCGGGAATTGCAAATGCCTGTACTGGAGAAGAAGGCATGCGTTATTGCAAGCAGACGGCAGATCAGGCTGCAGAAGTTTTGAAAATTCCGGCAAATGCTGTTTTAGTGGCATCGACCGGAGTGATTGGTATGCAGCTTCCGATGGATCGTCTTCGTGCAGGTATACAAGTGATGGCACCACAATTAGAGGATACGCGCTCAGCTGGAACGGCAGCAGCACAGGCAATCATGACGACGGATACGCATAAAAAAGAGGTGGCAGTCACTTTTATGGCAGATGGAAAAGAAGTCACTGTTGGCGGCATGAGTAAGGGGAGCGGCATGATTCATCCGAATATGTGTACCATGCTTGCGTTTATCACTACAGACCTTTCTATTTCAAAGGAATTGTTACAGGAAGCATTAAGTCAGGTGGTAGCGGATACCTACAATATGATTTCTGTGGATGGTGATACATCGACAAATGATACCTGTCTGGTACTTGCCAATGGTATGGCTGGAAATGAAAAAATAACAGAGAAGAATGAGGCTTATGAAGCTTTTGTAGAGGCGCTTTTTGAAGTGAATCGATCATTGGCAAAGATGATGGCTGGCGATGGCGAAGGCGCTACCGCATTGTTTGAGGTAAAGGTAATACATGCCAATACAAAAAAAGAGGCGGTAACACTTGCAAAATCCGTGGTTACATCAAGTCTTACAAAAGCAGCAATCTATGGTCATGATGCAAACTGGGGACGTATTTTATGCGCGCTTGGTTATGCAGGAGTCGCCTTTGATCCGGAAAAAGTAGATTTATATTTTGAAAGTGTAAATGGCAGCTTAAAAATTATAGAAGATGGTGTGGCAACGGGATATAGCGAAAAAGAGGCTACACAGATTCTTACCGCGGATGCAGTGACAGCGATCTGTGATATGAAACAGGGGAAAGCGGAGGCGACAGCCTGGGGATGCGATTTGACATACGATTATGTCAAAATCAATGCCGATTATCGTTCTTAAATTACGAGCCAAAGCACGAGGGGAAACGTCATGAAGGAGGAAATCAAGGTGGAAGAGAAGAATATGCAGGAAGTCATGGAAAAAGCACAGGTGTTGATTGAAGCATTGCCATATATACAGCGCTTTAATCGCAAGATTATTGTAGTGAAATACGGTGGAAGTGCCATGATTGATGAAAAACTCAAAAGACAAGTGATCCAGGATGTAACCCTTTTAAAAGTGGTAGGATTCAAGCCAATTATTGTACATGGTGGTGGAAAGGAAATAAGCCGTTGGGTAGAAAAGACAGGAATGCATCCGGAATTTATCAATGGATTGCGTAAAACGGATGCCCCAACCATGGAAATTGCTGAAATGGTATTAAATAAAGTGAACAAGTCACTGGTGCAAATGGTGGAAGAATTGGGTGTGAACGCTGTCGGAATCAGTGGAAAAGATGGTGGTCTCTTAAAAGTAGAAAAAAAGTTTTCTGAGGGACAGGATATCGGCTATGTTGGTGAAATAAAGGAGGTTAACCCGAAGATTTTAGAGGATTTGCTGGAACGTGACTTTTTACCCATTGTCTGCCCAATTGGAATGGATGCAAATTATGAGACTTACAACATCAACGCAGATGATGCTGCATGTGCGATTGCACAAGCTATGCAGGCAGAAAAGCTGGCTTTTTTGACCGATATCGAAGGGGTTTACAAAGATCCGGAAGATAAATCGACTTTAATATCAGAATTGACGTTGTCAGAAGCGAGAGCATTGATTGCAGATGGATTTATCGGAGGCGGTATGCTTCCAAAGCTAAAAAACTGTATGACAGCCATTGAAGAAGGAGTGTCAAGAGTACATATTTTAGATGGTCGTATCGCACATTGTCTGCTGCTTGAAATCTTCACAAATAAAGGAATCGGAACAGCTATTTTAGATGACAAAGAGAGGAAATTTCATCATGAATAAGGAAAATTATATAGCTACAGCGGAAGAATCTTTGTTTCATGTGTATAATCGCTTTCCTGTGGTATTTGAAAAAGGAAATGGCGTACATATTTATGATACAGATGGAAAGGAATATCTCGATTTCGCATCCGGTATCGGCGTGATGGCATTCGGATACAATGTTGGTGAGTACAAACAGGCATTGATGGATCAGTTGGATAAGATTACGCATACGTCAAATTTATATTATCATCCATCTATGATTTCTGCTGCAAAAAAATTAAGCGAAATATCCGGAATGGACAAAGTGTTCTTTACGAATAGTGGTGCGGAAGCAGTAGAAGGTGCAATCAAGACAGCAAAAAAATATGCATATTTGCGTGATGGATTTGCAGGACATGAAATCATAGCCATGGAGCATTCTTTTCACGGAAGAACGGTGGGCGCTTTATCGGTAACAGGAACGAAGCATTACCGGGAACCATTTTTACCATTGATGGATGGTGTTCGTTTTGCCACTTTTAATGATTTGGATAGTGTCAAGGCGCAGATTACGGATAAGACCTGTGCGATTATTCTTGAGACTGTGCAGGGAGAAGGCGGACTTTATCCGGCGGATGTAGCCTTTTTACAAGGTGTGCGAAAACTTTGTGATGAACATGATATTTTATTGATTTTAGATGAAATACAGTGTGGTATGGCGCGTACAGGTTATATGTTTGCATGGCAGAAATATGGAGTAAAACCAGACATTATGACATGTGCAAAGGCATTGGGAGCAGGGGTTCCCGTGGGCGCATTTGTGTTGACGGATCATGTGGCCAAACATTCGTTGGTTCCTGGCGATCATGGTACCACGTATGGAGGAAATCCGCTTGTCTGTGCTGCTGTCGATAAGACAATTGACATGATGCAAAAACGACAGATCGCAGAGCATGTAAGGGAACTGACGCCATATTTTGAAAAAACGTTAGATGACATCATAAAGACTTATGATTTTATGATAGGACGACGTGGTATGGGCTTTATGCAGGGAATCGTGCTGAATCCGGAAGTTGCAGTGGGAAATGTGGTCACAAAAGCATTGGATGCTGGATTGATTGTTCTTTCTGCAGGTGGGAATGTATTGCGCTTATTGCCGCCACTTGTCATCGAAAAAGAGGATATGGATGATATGGCAAAAAAATTAAGAGAAGTGTGTGACATAATTTCGTAAAACTCTTGTAATAATTGGTGCTTTTGGATAAAATAATTCACATAGCATTCGTGTTTCCTTTCGAACGTTGATAGAGGGGGTGGCAGTTGTTGCTACCTCCTTTGTTTGTTGGAAAGGAGAATAAAGTGAAAAAACAAATCATACTACTTGGTATTGTAGTTCTTATGATGCTTGTGGGCTGCACTGGATGTAAGAAACAGTCTTATCTGGAAACGCAGTCTGATCTTCAAGAAGAGCATACAAAATCCGCAGATACAACAGAAGAAAAGAAGCAGCAGACCGAGCAGGTAACAGAGATTTACGTACAAATCGATGGGGCTGTAAAAAAGCCGGGAGTGTACACATTTTCTGAAGAAAGCCGTGTCTATGAACTGATTGAGGCAGCCGGAGGCTTGTTGCCGGAAGCATATGATCTTGGCATCAATCAGGCCAAGCGTCTGGCGGACGGAGAAAAAATCTATGTTTATACCAAGGAAGAAATAGAAAACGGAGCAGGAACGACGGATACGCAGAATCCGAAGGGACAGACAGACGATGGTAAGATTAACATCAACACTGCTTCGGTGGAAGAATTGATGACACTTAGTGGGATTGGTGAGACACGTGCCAAAGATATTATTGCGTATCGCAATGCGCACGGGGCATTTTCGTTACCGGAGGATTTGAAAAATGTATCTGGTATAGGGGACAGTACCTACAACAAAATCGCAGATGCAATTATAGTGAATTGAGGTTAGATGATGGCAAAGAAAGTATTAGTGGTAGACGATGAAAAACTGATTGTGAAAGGCATACGTTTCAGTCTGGAGCAGGATGGTATGGAAGTGGATTGTGCATATGACGGGCAGGAGGCTTTGGATAAAGCTATGGCAACAGCATATGATATGATTCTTTTGGATGTCATGCTTCCAAAGATGGATGGTTTTGAAGTGTGTCAGCGTATTCGTGAGTTTTCCAATATGCCGATTGTTATGTTAACGGCAAAAGGTGATGATATGGATAAGATATTAGGCCTTGAATATGGCGCAGACGATTACATTACCAAGCCTTTTAACATCTTAGAGGTGAAGGCACGTATTAAGGCAATCATGCGAAGAACGACACCACAGGTTGTCAAAGAGCAGAAGATGACAGAGATTGTGAGTGGAGATTTTACCATTAATACAGAAAATCGTCGTTTGTTTATTTTAGAACGCGAGATCAATGTGACATCAAAGGAATTTGATATGCTGCTTCTTTTGGTGACAAATCCGGGAAAAGTATACAGCAGAGATGAATTGCTTCGCACGATTTGGGGTGAAGATTATCCTGGGGATGCAAGAACCGTGGATGTTCATATTCGTAGATTGCGCGAAAAGATTGAACCAAATGCCAGCGAGCCGAAATATGTGCATACAAAGTGGGGCGTTGGTTACTACTATCAGCAGGTGTAGGGGTAGTATATGAAAAAGCAGATCATTCAGAAAATAATAAGAAGTCTTAGATTGCACATGGTCGTCGTTTTTCTCCTGATGGGGATTCTTCCGGCAACCTTATTTTCTGTGCTTTTTTCCAGTTTGTATGTAAAGCGTTCGGTGGAGAGCGATGTGACGGATATGGTAGCAAATGGGCAGATTTTAGGTAAGCAGATTATGTCCAGTGGCTATTTAAATCAAAAGGATTCTGATGTTGTTGATGAGCAGCTTGGTGCGCTTTCTACAACATATGCCGGTCGTATGATGGTGGTGAATCGTTCGCTTACCATTATCAAGGACACGTATGGTGTAGATGAAGGAAAAACGATTGTATGGTCGAACGTGATTAAAGCATTTACAGGATCGATTTCTTCTTCCTATGATAAGGATAATGAATATCTGGTAGCAGCAGTTCCTATCATGTCAACGGGCAAGGATACCGATGAGGTACTGGGTGTGCTTGTCATGAATAAGTCAATGACTTATGTTACAGCTAATTTGGAATATTTTCATTCAGTAGCCATTATTACACTTTTGGTACTATATGCAGTCGTGATTGCGCTGGCTATTTTGTTTTCCGGCAAGTTTACCAGACCATTTCATAAGCTTGGCAAAGCGATTGATGCCCGGGAAAAAGGTACCGATGATGGAGAGGATATTGCGGTAGATGATTTTACAGAGTCAGCAGATGTATCAGACAAACTGAATAATCTGATTGTACGTATGAAAGTGGTAGATGAATCACGTCAGGAATTTGTTTCGAACGTGTCACATGAATTAAAAACCCCGCTTACATCCATGAAGGTACTGGCAGATTCTTTGAATGGACAGGACAATGTTCCAATCGAACTGTATCGGGAATTTATGTCAGATATTGGTGAAGAAATTGACCGGGAAACAAAGATTATCAACGATTTGTTGAGCCTTGTAAAGATGGACCGTGCAGCAGCTTCGCTTAATGTATCTGCCGTTAATATGAATGAATTGATCGAATTGATCTTAAAACGACTTCGCCCAATCGCAGAAAAACAGCAGGTGGAAGTGGTTTTTGAAAGCTTCCGTCCGGTGGCAGCAGAAGTAGATGAAGTCAAGATTTCACTTGCCATTACAAATCTTGTGGAAAATGGTATCAAGTATAACAAGGAAGGTGGCTGGGTGCACGTCACACTCAATGCGGATCACCAGTATTGCTACATTAAAGTAGAAGACTCTGGTATGGGAATTCCACAGGATAGTTTAGATTATATTTTTGAGAGATTTTATCGCGTTGACAAATCACATTCCAGGGAAATCGGTGGAACCGGTCTGGGACTTGCCATTACCAAAAATGCGGTTACCATGCACAATGGAGATATCAAGGTACATAGTGTCTTAGGAGAGGGAACGATGTTTGATGTGCGTATTCCACTGAACTATATCAGTCCGCAGAGTGAACGTGAAAGCCATAGTGTAAAGAAAGCACATACATTTATGCATGGATAAGGAGAATGCTTCGTATGAAGAAAAAAGGAATCGTATATCTGACAGTACTTGTGCTTATGTGCGGGCTATTGGTCGGATGTGGCGGACAAAAAGAAAAAGAGAATATGAAGATTTATTATATCAATGCATTGGGAGATGGCATTAGTGCTGTTGGGTATCATATGCATGCAACAAAAACAGATGCAATGATTGATGAGGCACTGCAGGAGTTGGGAAAAGATCCGGATAGTGTAGAATATCGCAGAACGATTTCAGATAGTGTCAAGATTGTGGATTGTGTGTTGGATGATGGCATGCTGAGTCTGTATTTTGACCGGGAATATGAGGAGTTGACCGGCTATACAGAAGTCTTGATGCGTGCAGCAATCGTAAAGACATTGGTGCAGATCAAAGACGTGGATAGCGTGACATTTTATGTTGGCGGCGATCCATTGCAGGATGCAAATGGAACACTTGTTGGTAGTATGAACGATGATACCTTTATCAATGATTATGGGGCAGAAACAGGAAGTCTGGAAAAGACGAAACTGACGCTCTATTTTGCCAGTGCGGATGGACAGTCTCTTGTAAAAAAAGAGATGGATGTCTACTATAATAAAAATGTGGCACGAGAACGTCTGATTATGGACTATTTGTTGAAAGGATCGGATGACGAAGATGCCAAAACAGTATTCCCATCGGGAACAAAACTTTTAAATGTGACGGTAACAGATGGGGTGTGTTATGTGAATCTGGATTCTTCCTTTTTGAAAGGAACTACGGGAGTTAACAGTAAGGTGGTCTTGTACTCTATTGTAAATTCATTGACAGAACTGGATAATGTCAATAAAGTGCAGATTCTTGTAGATGGGGCACAGAGCACATCAGCGGACGCGAGTCTGGGATTTTCGCTGGGAACATCCTATGAAAGAGATACGTCTATGGTAATGCAGGCAGTGGAGAGAGATTTGATGAACGAGGGACAATAGGAGGAAATATTGTTACGAAGGAAAGTATGTCAGATTGGCATGGCATTTCTCCTTGGTGCAGGATGGTTTGTATATGATAGTCACTGGTGGTGCGTAGCATTTGTGGTGTATATGGGAGGCTTGTATGCAGGTCTTCGACCACATTTGCTTTGCACTGTGCAGCGGCGAAAACGCTTTTTGTGTGTTGCACTTGCTTTTTTATGTGGAAGTGTTGTTGGAGAGATAGCGGTACAGCGGCAAAAGGAGCAGCATTCCTTTTTGCAAAAGGACCGGGAGGTTCAATTTCAAGGGGAAATTTATAAAAAAGAGAGTAAGGCAGATCAGCCGGTTTACTATTTGCGAGATGTCATCTTGCAAGATCAAAAAGAGCAGATCAAATGCTCTTCTATTATTCTATATCTGGATTCGGATGATGATACCATTGGAACAATTTACATTGGAAAAGCAAAAATAACGTCATTTCGACAAGCGCGCAATGACGGTAATTTTGATGAAAAAATATATTATGAGAGTAACGGCATTGCAGCCAGCTTAGAAGATGCTGCAATACACAAAAAAATACCCTCACGTCGCTACGTGCGCATAAAGTTATATGAACTGCAGCAGAACATAGCGGATGTGTATGGTCAGTATCTGTTTGGCGAAGAAAGTGGAGTGCTGCAGACACTTGCATTGGGAGAAAAAGGCGAACTTGATACGGATGCCAAGGCGTTATATCAAATGGCGGGGTTATCACACATTCTTGCAATATCGGGGCTTCACATTTCTGTCGTGGGCATGGCTATTTATCGTTTGCTGCGAAAAAGGGGAATGTCTTTTTTGGAAGCAGGGATGTTGGCAGGTATTCTGGTACTGCTTTATGGCATGATGACAGGAATGAGTCCTTCGACAAAGCGGGCGATTGTTATGTATTTGTTTTACCTTTTGGCAAATGTATGGGGAGAAGTGTACGATTCTGCAAGTGCACTTATGTTTGCGGCGATTGGAATGGTGGCGGCAAATCCGTTCGCAATGAAAAATGCGGGAGTGCTTTTTTCGTTTGCAGCTGTACTTGGCGTGATTTCGTTTGCAAATCCATTGGTAGCCTGCTTACAAAGAGAAAAAAAGAGATGGCTGGATGCGTTTGTATTTGCATTGGGACTGCAGTTGTTTACGCTGCCGCTTGTTGCAAGATTTTATTATGAAGTTCCAATTTACAGTGTGTTTTTAAACTGGCTGTTGTTACCACTGTTAGGCATTTTGTTGGGGTGTGGTCTGCTTGGTGGATTGCTTGGTGCCTGCGTGATGGAATTGCAGGTTATGTGCAAAAGTGCCGTGTGGAATACGCTTGACTGGTTGCGAGGGGGGATGACCTTTGTAACAGAAAAAATGATGCTGGTGTGTCATGGAATATTGTATCTGTACGAATGGATTGCAGATATCACGTTGCGTTTGCCGGGCGCAAGACAGATTGTGGGATGTCCGGCATTGTGGAAAGTGGTCATATATTACGTCTCTTTGTATATGGGATTGTATTGGTTGCAAAAAGAAAAAGAAAAACGCCAGGTACAACGACGTGTGGAATGTTATCGAGGCAAGCGGCTGCTATTGGTGTTATGCGGGTTGAGCTGTCTGTTTTGGCCGGCGAAAGCAAAAAATCAGATGATAATGCTGGATGTTGGGCAAGGGGATGGCATCTATTTGCAGAGTGCGAAAGGGGCAAGTTTTTTTGTAGATGGGGGAAGCTCTGATGTGAAAAACGTTGGAACATATAGAATTCTGCCATTTTTGAAAAGTCATGGTGTCAGACAGGTGGATTACTGGTTCGTCTCGCATCCGGATCTGGACCATATGAACGGATTGTTGGAATGCTTGGAACAGGGATATCGCATCAAACATATCGTGTTATCAAAAGAATTGTATGAAAATATGCAGGATGAGGAAGCAATAGCGCATATAAAAGAGTTAGAACAGTCAGCACAGGTATGCGGAAGTCAGATATGTTTTATGCAGGTGGGGGATGTCTGCCACAGCGGGGATTTGCAACTACAATGTGTAGGACCATCGGTTGCTACAGCAAAAGAATATGCAAATGATGTCAATGCGATGAGCCTGTGTCTGCTAGTTACATGTAGGGACTTTTCTGCACTTTTAACAGGCGATATTGCAGCAGAGCAGGAAACAGAACTTCTGCCGGAAATAAAGGAGCGTGTCCAAAAGATTGATGTGTTAAAAGTCGCGCATCATGGATCTAATGCATCGAGTGGACAGGCATTTTTGACAGAAATCGAGTTTGATTATGCGTTTATTTCTTGTGGCAAGAATAATATGTATGGTCATCCGGGAAAAGAAACGATGGAACGCCTACAGAATCGCGTGGGGAAGGAAAAGATATATGTGACGATGGATGTGGGACAGATTACGCTGGAGTTGGATCAGAGAAGGCGCATTCAGACGAAGTTTGAGCGATGAAATATGCGTTGTGGGTATGAGGTGAAGAAAGTAGGCGTGATACCCACAGTAAGGATGTGATGTGGGTATGAGAGCAAGAAAATAAGTGTGGTACCCAGTACAAGAGAGAGATGTGGGTATGAGAGCAAAAAAATAAGCGTAATACCCAGTACAAGAGAGAGTTGTGGGTATGTGCGAGAAAAAGTAAGTGTGATACCCACAGTAAGGATTTGATGTGGGTATGGGAGCAAGAAAGTAGGCGTGATACCCACAGTAAGGATTTGATGTGGGTATGGGA